>WNFU01000763.1_pt1 | contig 46523 bp, 36 predicted proteins | sample 5400121 | NCBI WGS metagenome assembly WNFU01 (sample SAMN13153360, study PRJNA577476) | soil metagenome | isolation source: 100 cm soil or saprolite under grassland replicate 1 | place: USA:California | collected 2016-06-15 | reverse complement strand
TGTTCTCGAACCCTGCTTGGAACATCACGTAGAACTTGACGTACACCTCGTCGTAGCCCGGCATGAACCAGCGGGTGATTAAGCCGTAGCCATTGGTCGGGGTATAGAGCGCTTGCAGGGACGAGTTGCCTGAATGCACCCGCGTAGGGTCGGTCGATAAGCTGTAGCGACCTGCGGTCGCGGGATCCTGCGTCCACGAGTTCAAGTCGCCGCTCTCGAAGCCGTCTTGAATGAGGATGGTGGACGTCGGTCCCGGTTGCGGGCCCGAATCGGTACTGGTCGTGGACGGTGCCGTGGTGGCTCCCGTGATGTTCGACAGCCCCCCGAAGACGGCGTTCAGGTTCAGCGTGCCTCGGAACGCCACCAGCTGGACCTGATACGCCGTGGCGGGCGTGAGGCCCAGCACGGTGCAGGTGCGCTTGGCCCCGATCGCCGTCCCCGCGAGCGGGCTGGCGCACGTTCCTCTTGTCACGCTCGTCGCCGTACTGCCCCAGGTGATCGTGCCCACCTGGTAGCGCACGTTGTAGCTCGCCGGCAGACCGCTGCCGTCGTTCACCTCGGTGAACGCCAGGGTCACCCCCGTGTCGGCCACACCCACCACCGCGAGATCCGTCACGGTCCCAGGGTTCACGATTACGGGCGCCGTGACCGTGATCGCCGCCGTGCCGTTCTTGCCCTCGCTCGTCGCGGTGATCGTCGCCGACCCTGTCACGACGCCCGTCACGAGGCCGCTCGGGCTGACCGTCGCGGCGGCCGCGTTGTTGCTCGCCCACGTCACGGCCCGACCACTGAGGGCGGTGCCGTTCGAGTCCTTGGGAGTGGCCGTCAGCTGGGTCGTGGCGCCCACCATGGGGCTCGCCGAGGTTGGGCTCACCGTCACCGACGCCACCGGCACATCGCTTATCGCGACGGCCGCGGTGTCCGCCAGCGTCCCACCGCTCTGGCGGGCGATCACGCGGTAGGGTCCCGTGGTCTGTCCGGCCGTGTACAACCCCGCCGCGGAGATGGTGCCTCCGGTGGCGGAGTATGTCACGCTTACTGGCACGCTGTCCCCGTTCTTCTTCCTACCGTAGGCAGCGAACTGCACCCTTCCCCCGAGCGCTAGCGAGGCGCTGGCCGGAGTCACAACAACCTGGGCCAGCGGACCCCGATTCTTGACTTGCGAACTGCCCGAGACCGTTGTGCTGGTAGGGGTTGCCGTGGCTGGAGCGGTTGCGGTCACTTGAGCGGTTGCCGTCACTTGATAGTTGCCGGCGATGGTATCCGCGGTGTAAAGACCGCCGCTCGTGATCGTTCCGCCCGACGCATTCCAGCGCACGGCAACGGCCACGCTTTCGCCGGCCTGTGTGCGACCGTACGCCACGAAGGGCTGCGTCTGGTAGGGATCTAGGGTGACGGTGTCGGGAACGGTGACGACCTGCACTACGGGGCTGGTTGACACCTGCGGGCCGGTGGCTGGTATGGGCTCGCACGCCGCCAGCCCCGCGGCGGTGGCAGCGGCGAGCGAGGCCTTCAGAAGGGCCAGGCGCTTGGACAGCTTGAAGGTGAACGGCATTGGGCCTCCAGCTTCGACTCAGTGTCGATGCGCTGGCGGCCCGGCGGACGTGCGAGCGTCAGCTCGCCTTAGTCCCGTAGCTCTGCGTCACCGCCTTTCGGCGGTTTTGCTCTGAGCAGCGTGTAGCTCGATGTAGCGTCTACGCAACGGTTGTGCCCGGTGCGCGGCAGTGGAAAGGAGCCGAGGGGGGACTGAAGGAGTTAGAAAACCCCCAGGTCAGGCAATTTCACCAATTTGTAACCCAAACTACCATTGCGTCATGCAATATTCATTGCATTACACAATGCTATTTGACGCGATCTCGGGGCAGCAGCGAGCTGTACAACTTCCGCATGGACTCGCCAATCGGCTCCCAGCTGTAGTGTTGCTCAACTGTGTGACGTCCTTCCGCCCCGAGCTGTCGGCGCAATGGGGCATTTCGGAGCACGGTGCACACGGCCTGAGCGAAGCTCTCGGGATCGTCCCGAATCAGGATGTTGCGGCCGTCCTCGGCGGCAAGCCCCTCACAGCCGACCGACGTGCTCACCACCGCTTTCCCCATCGCCCAGGCATCGAGGATCTTGAGGCGCGTGCCCCCGCCGACGCGCAGCGGCACGATGTAGCAGGCGGCGTCACGCACGTGCGGACGAACGTCGGGCGCGTAGCCGGTGAGCTCGACGGCGTACCGATCGTGGTATGTCCGGCGCAGCGCGTCGGACGCACGCCCCACCCACCGGACCGGAGTCATCTCGCCCGTCGCCCGGATCCGGGGCAAGATCTCGTCGCAGAAGTACTGCATCCCGTCGCGATTCGGGAACCACGTCGACTCTCCGACGAACACCATCCCGTGGTCCCGGCCCGGGCCGGGCCGGAAGGTGTCGGTATCGACGCCGTTGGGAACGACGGCACAGGTCGCTTCGGGAACGCTGCGCTGGAGCGTCGTGCAGTCCGCATCCGAGACCAGGATGTTGAGATCGCAGCGCGGACACCAGCGCCGTTCCTCGCGTGCCATGAGCCGCGCCTGGTGGCGTAGGTACGCCCGCCGCCACGGCGTGCGCTCCACCTGGGCCCGGCGCTGCAGCAGCACGGACTCCACGTTGTGATGCCCGCAGACCACCGGCACGCCCCTGAAGAGAGGCAGGTAGCGGGACAACTTGAGGGAATCGACGTGAATCAGGTCGAAGCGACGCACTTGGAGCAGTTGACCAAGTCGGGCCGTGAGGCTCGCGGAGTCGTAGACGAACGCGGTGTATACCCTGTTGAGGCCGAGGCTCCGCACATGATCCCATGCGAGGCGCCAGAAGCTGTGCTCTTGTGGCAGAGGGAATGCGTCGACTTCAACCTCGGCCAATTGCCGCAGCGCGCCCACTCGCTGCGGGAGGTCATCTTGCGAAACCGCTCCACGTTTGTGCGAGGAGAAACACAGCGCCGTCACGTCGAACGTGCGAGCTAGCAGCCGCAAGACGTGCAGAATACGGATGGCCACTCCTGAATCGGGGGGATACGGCAGCGTCTGGCACAAGAAGAGCAGTCGAGGCCGCGTGTTCATCCCGCCAGCTCGGCGCTCGGGACCCTTGCGTCGTCCTTTGGCAAGGCTACAGGCGCGTCCTCCACGTACCCCCGGTGCCACACCGAAAAGCACAGCAGCGCCCACAGGATCCCTTCGCGGTTGTGCCGGCGCGAGAAGTGATCGTCGAGCAGACCGCGAACCACGCCCGGCTCGAAGTACCCGAGTCGCCGCAACCGGTCGGGAGCGAGCTCGTCCTCGAGCACACCGCGCAGCTCGTGCCGCAGCCATTCCGCCGTCGGACCCACGAAGCCGCGCTTCGGGGCGCGCAGATGCTCCTCGGGCAGGCGGCAGCGCAGCGCCCGCTTCAGCAGCCGTTTGTTCCGCCACAAGCCGATCTTGGCGCGATCGGGGAGCGGGAACACCTGCTCCACCAGCTCGTGGTCCACCAGCGGGACCCGGATCTCGAGCGAGTGCGCCATTGCCATGCGGTCGCTCAGCGCCAGCACGTCGTCGGCGAGGAACGTCTTGTAGTCCAGATACAGCGCGGCCGAAAGCCCGGCGGGCGCGCCGTGACGCCGGTGCAGCTCGCGCAGCCGGGCGCTCGCGGCGCTGCCGCTCAGCTGATTGCGCAGCTCGAGCGCGTAGAGCCGGCGCCGCACCGGGTCGGGGCAGCGCGTCAGGTAGCTGAGGAAGCGGTCGGGCGCCGTGCCGCCGCCGTTGCCCGGCCGCAGGAATCGCTTCACGCGGTCGACCGCGAGGGAGCCGTCGCGCGGCTCGCGCACCAGGTTGGCGAGGGCGCTCACGCCCCGTTGCACGGCGCGGGGCAGGCGCGTGTAGCCCTCGCCCATGAGGAAGCCGATGTGGCGCCGGTAGCCTGCGAACAGCTCGTCGCCTCCGATCCCCGTGAGGGCGACCTTGTAGGACGCGCCCACCGCCTGTGAGAGGAGCCACGTGGGCACGGCGGACGCGTCGGCATGGGGTTCGTCCAGGGCGTAGGTGATCGGCTCCAGCAGGTCGCGGATCCCCGGGTGAATCTCCACCTCGGTGAGCTTCACCCCGTAGCGGGCGGCGAGCCGCCGGGCGAGGTCCGTCTCGTCGGCGCTGGCGGCGCCAGAGCCGAAGTAGCGGGCGGTGAACGCGTGGGGCGCGTCGCTCGCGAGCGCCCAGCTCGCGACCACCGCGGACGAATCCAGGCCGCCACTCAGGAACGCGGCGACGGGTACGTCGCTCACCAGGTGGGCTCGGACCGACTCGTCGAGCCAATCCACGATCCGCGCCTCCACGTCGCGAGGTGCGGGCTCGCGCTCTTGCGGAAGATCCCAGTATTGTCGAATCGAGAGGCCGCGCGCCCGGTGCCACACCGCGACGTGGCCCGGCTCGAGCTTGCAGACGTCCCGGAAGGGCGTGGCGGGCGCCGGGATGTAGCCGAGCTGGAAGTACGTGTCGAGCGCGTGCCAGTCGAGCTCTCGATCAGTCAGGCCGGCGGCATGGAGGGCTTTCAGCTCCGACGCGAACGCGATGCCCCACGGGGCGGCGGCGACGTACAGCGGCTTGATCCCGAACCGGTCGCGGGCGAGAAGCAGCGTCTGCGCCGTCCGATCCCAAATGGCGAACGCGAACATGCCGCGTAGCTGCTGCACGCAATCCGGGCCATGCTCCTCGTACAGATGGAGAATGGTCTCGGTATCGCTCTGGGTCGCGAACGTGTGCCCCCGAGCCAGGAGCCTGCCGCGAAGCTCGCGATAGTTGTAGATCTCGCCGTTGAAGACGATGACCTTCGAGCGATCCTCGTTGAAGATCGGCTGTCGCCCACCCGCCAGATCGATGATGCTGAGCCGTCGCATCCCGAGGCCGACGGCGCCCTCCACGTAGACGCCTTCGTCGTCCGGCCCCCGATGCCGGATTGCGTCGCACATCCGCCGAATCGCGGCAGCGGAGGCGGGCCGGGCCGGGTCCGCGTGTACGAGTCCGACGATACCACACATGCAAAGCTGTTCAGCAAGAGGGAGGCCGCGCCTGCGTGGCGCCGCGCTGAGCACAGGTCCCCGGTCGTGTGGCGCGGAGGCAACAGACGGGGCGGTTTCGTTTACCCTTTACGGTTTCCTACCTGACCGGAGTCCACCGTATCCGCTTGACTCCTACGAGGGCCGTCAGCACCCCTACCGCCGCAGCTAGGTTTGCTAGGCAGAACGTGAACGGGAGTGTAAGCCACGCGATCCCTGTGCCGGCGCGAAGCGCGGCCCACCCCGCAGAGACCCACACCAGTCCTATCAATCCCATGACGCCGACGAGCTTCACGGGCCCGTTCTGCCAGAGCAAGAGAAGACTTGCGAGGTAACCCCCGAGCAGGAAAAACGGCGCCAGCCAGCGCATGACCCGGTGAGACACGAAGTGCACGACCGCGAGTCCGCCGCGAAACGGATTCCACGCTTCCGGAACGGCTCGGAGCGATCTCACGGCACGGTTCACAATCCGTGCCCGGCGCCGCCACTGTGACTGAGCATCCAAGCGAAAGTCTTCGATGGACACGGCTTCGGGCTCGTAGACGACTCGGTATCCGCCGGCGGCCACGCGGAGAGGTATGATCATGTCCTCCAGCAACGTCCCTTCGACAGCAGGAATCAACGAGCGCCGCACGGCGAAGATCGACCCCTCGGCGGTCAACGGTGCTCCGAGCCTACTCTGAGCGAGCTTGATGCGATTCTCGTATCGTCGATAGGTTGCCTCGCCCGACGCACCCCTGTATGCCAACTCGCCGGCGACACAGCCCACTCTGGGATCCGCGAAATTGCGGATGAGCTTTCGCAGCGCATCACGTCGGTACATCGAGTTTGCATCAGAGAATACCACTACACCCACGGAGTCGGGCACAGCGCGCACCGTCTCCATCAATGCGGCGGTCTTCCCTCGGTTGACGGAATACGCGACCAGATGGACGCGAGGGCACGCGCGGGCGAAGCGACGGACGATCTCGTTGGTGTCGTCCGTGGATCCGTCGGATGAGACCCAGATTTCGATCCGGTCCTTGGGATAGTCGACCTCCAGAGAGTTCCGGAGCTTCCTCTCGATGACCTGCGCTTCGTTGAATGCCGAGATGATCATCACCGCGCGAGGGCATGCATCTCCATGTACCACCGGCCGGCCGAACCGGCTGGCCATCAATCTCACACCGTAGGGATACAGGCAGTATGTATAAATCAGCCAACACAACGAGAGGGCGACGATGGCCAGCGCAATGATCGAAACCACGGATGGCGAACTCTCTCTTAATAGGCCCCGTGGCCCCTGAGGACCGCCGGGACGGTCTTCAGCAAGATCAACAGATCACGTCTCAGAGACCAAGTCCTGGCGTACTCGAGCTCGATGTCCGCTCGATCGGGATACCCGACGTGACTGCGGCCTTTTACTTGCCATGCCCCAGTGATCCCGGGCTTGAGTGACAGAAACGTCGGCGCCCCCCGACCGTACAATGCCAACTCATCGGGCACGATCGGCCGCGGCCCCACGAGCGACATCTCACCCTGCAGCACGTTGATAAGCTGAGGTAGCTCATCCAGGCTGGTCCGTCTGAGGAGACGACCCACCCGCGTGAGGCGTGGGTCGCGATCGTCGGGCAGCTTGAAGTTGTTCGCCACATACGCCGCATACAGCTTTGAATCGGAATGAAGGCGCTGCTCCGCGTCCCGATGCATGGACCGAAACTTGTAACACTTGAAGCTGCGGCCATTGTGACCGAGCCTCTTGTGTCCGAAGAGTGCGGGCCCCCCCGACTCAATCCTTACGAGGAGGGCGATGAGCCCGAACAGCGGCGCAAGGAATAGCAAGCCGAAGATGGCACCTGCCAAGTCGAGGGCTCGTTTGAGAAAGAGCTGAGTCCCCGTGAGGGACGGCCGTGTCAGCTCTACCAGCGGCTGCCCCTGCCGCCACACCGTCGTCGGATGCACCCCGGTCATCTTCACCGAGCGCGGTACCGAGAGCACTTGGCACCCTGCCGCGAGCGCCGTGTCCAGGACCTCCTGGAACTGCTTGTCCGTCAGATATCCGCACACCACCACGACCTGTGCGCCCGAAGCCGCAAGCAACCAAGAGAAGTCCTGGATGTGCCCGAGCGCCCCGGTGGTCGCTGGGAGGCGACTGTCCACGAACCCAACGGGCCGATACTCGGCACCGGCACCGAACGCCGGGCTCTTGATCGCGGCGACACACTCGACGCCCGCTCCTACGAAGAGGGTGTGCAGCCGGTCATGCTCGGCCGGCCGCACCCACCCCGCGAAGTGGTCCAGGGTCAGTCGCTCCGTGACCAGCCCCGCCCACACCAGCAGCGTCACCAGCGCGTATTGCGCCAGCACGAGGTCGAGCCCGCGCGTCACGATCGTCATCCACAGGGGGAGCGCGGTGGCGAGCGCGCACCCGAGGAACAGGCGCCACGGGCTGCGTCGCCGGTCGCCCGGGCCGTAGTTACCGGTCACCAGCAGCCCGACGAACAGCGCCGCGGCGTACTGCCAGCTGGTAAGGATGCCGACCGGCAGAATCTGCCCTGCGCCCTCCGGAGCCCCTATGCCGAGCACCGCGTAGTCCCGCGCCCCGCGCACCAGCTCGCGCATCACGTAGAACGCCGCGAGATCGGTGACGACGAGCGCGACGAAGCGGCGCAGGGCACGCAGCAGATGGCGGCGAATGTTCGTGGGGGCGCGCCGCTGCAGGCCGAGCCGGACCCGGACGGGCGCGTCGCGCTGCAACAGCGCCGGGTCGATCTCGAGGTCGGGCCCGTCGAGCGCGGGTGGTCGTGCGAGGGTCGTCGCCATGCCTCATGTGCGTTAGCAAGCGGTGTGCGCAGGGACCGGCGGGGCGCCGTCGTCGCTAACGGCGCGTCGTGCCGAGGGTTGGAGCGGCGCCCGGCGGAGGTGGCGCGCCGGTGCCACATAGCGCTCCGGCGTCGCGTGTAGAGCGGTCGCGACGGCGAATGCCACGGCGTCGAGCGAAACGGTCGATCAAGAAGTGGTGCGGATCTTGCCGAACCCTCACGCGAACAAGAGCGGAGGAGATTTCCGTGGTACGCACTGTTAGGCGGACCTGGTTGGCAGCGGTAAGCGCGACGCTGGGGCTCGCGACCGCGTGTAACGACTCACAGGGTCCGCGGCCCCAGGCGGATCTCTTGCCGACGGGTGGCGCCCTCGCCGCCGCGGCCACCACATTTGGTTCCGACATCGATCCGGACGGCTATCTGGTCAGGGTCGACGTCACCGCCACGCAGACCGTCGGCTCGAACGGGCTCGCCACCTTCACAGGGCTGCCTGATGGCGAGCACCGGGTGGACTTGTTCGGGGTGGCCGCGAACTGCAACGTGCAAGACAATGACCCGCGGTCCGTCAACGTCGCCGCCAGCATGGCGGGGCCCACGCGATTCGACGTGGGCTGTGTGTCTGCCGGCAACGTGTTCGTCTCCGCCAGCACGACCGGCGTGGACCTCGCTCCCGACGGCTACACGGTCACCGTGGACGGTTCCGCGAGCCAACCTCTTGGGACGAACGGCAACGTTACCCTCACCGGGGTTCCGACGGGCAGCCATAGCGTTGCGCTCTCGGGCATCGCGGCGAACTGCTCGCTCAACGGGCTGGACCCGCAGCCGGTCACCGTGACTGCGGGCGCGACGGCGGCCGTATCGTTCGCGCTGAACTGCGCTCCTACCGGCAGCGGGAGCGGGACCCTGACGGTCGCGACCAGTACAACGGGCTCGAATGTCGATCCCGACGGGTACACGCTCACGCTCGACGGCACCGCGAGTCAGCCGATCGGCGTCAATGACGCTGTGACACGCACGGTGCCCACGGGTGCCCACCCGGTAGCCCTGTCGGGCCTGGCCGCGAACTGCGCCATGAGCGGGGCGAATCCGACCACGGTCAGCGTGCCGGCGGACGGGACCGTCACGACGACCTTCGCCGTGACGTGCAGCGCGCAGTTGCCGCCCCCGGAGGTGAGCGGCCAGGGCCAGCTCAAGATGGGGTCGCCCACGCCCGGGCACTTCGTGCAGACGTTCGCCGTGGACGTGCGGGCGGACCTGACGGGGCGATTCACGATTACCGACTACAGCGACCTCTACCCAGACGGGAGCGCGGCGTCGCTGATCACGGATGCCGTCACTGACCCTGCGACGGGGGTGACCGCGTACCGGAGCAGCTCGAGCGATTGCAGCGATCCGAGCCGCGGGGTGGAGTTCGATGCCGTGGGCCGGGTGATCAACGACGGTGCGCTGGTCAGCTACACGGTGGAGCTGTGCGACAACGGGCCGCCCGGAGGTGGGCTGGACTTCGTGAGCTTCTACCTTGCATCGAAGGGCTACGGGCGCTCGGGCCTCCTCGTGAGCGGAGACGTCGTCAAGCAGTGATGTTGCGCGGTGCAGGTCGCGCCGCGACCTGCACCGCCAGCACTCCCAGGACGAACCAGAACTGCTTGCGGTTTCCCCAAGAGAGAGACATCGATCCGACCATTAGGGCGAGCAGCAGGACAATCGAGAAGCGTCGTTGCTCACGCGGCAAGTGCGGCAGGGGTGCCAGCGTCGCCATGATCATCGCGACAAACAGGAAGAGTCCTACGAGGCCGTCCTCGACCAGGATCGAGAGAAAGACATTGTGCGCCGCCCACGGACCGTGGAGTGTTGGCTCGACGGCCGCTTCGAACGCTCCCGAGCCGACGCCCACCAGCGGATGCTCCAGCGCCACCTCCACGCCGGCGCGCCAGATGGTAGTACGGCCTCCGAAATAGCCGGCCTTGATGTCGGCGCCGGTGCTGGCGATGCGTGCCAGAGCCGCTTGCGGGACGACGTTGCTCGCGAGCACGAGCGACGCGGCTGCAAGCGCGTAGAGGGCGGCCTTGGTCCTGAGACGCAGGCGCTCGAGCGTCCATGGAATGATCGAAAGCCCCACGAGCCCGGCTAGCACCGACCCGCGGGATGCCGTGAGGAGAATCGCCGTGATGCCGAGCAGGAAATAGAGTCGCCACAACCACGCGCTGCGACGGTACGGTTGCGACAGGCTCACGTACCACGCCATCGGCAGGCCGAGCGCGAGCGTCAAGCCGAGCTCGTTGACGTCCTGGTTCAGGGCCGTGAAACGGACGGCGTTAACGCCTACGTGGAAACCACCAATGGTCACGCCCGACAGATAGTTGAGGATCGTGACGAGGGCGGCGACGCTCGCTCCCAACACATAGGCCCGGAGCAGCGCCCGCTGGCGGTCGGGCGACCACGCGATCTCCCAGATCAGCCACACCAACACGAGCAGCTGCAGGTAGGTCAGGGACACCGTCCGGGTCGCGTCGGGGTCGATCGACCAGAAGCTGCTCGCCCCGGCCCAGAGCACAAACAGCAGGGCGAAAAGGTGAAACCAGGACAGCGGCCTGACGCGTCGTCGTGCGACGATGTACAGCACACAGACCGCCGACGCCACGAGTCCGACCAGCCGAGGGATGGAGCCCACGACCGGCAGCTTGGTGAGCACGTCCCACGGCAGGACGAGCACGAAGCACCACAGCGACCAGAACGCCACCTTACTCATCGCGTCGAAGGCACTGCAGGTTGCGTGCTCGCGCGCATCACCCGCGTTGCGTGACCGCAACAGCCCCGGCACTGCGTCTCGGGTTCCGGGTACTGTGAGGCGTTCCTTTGGTGTCAGCACGTTCCTTGCACCTGAACCTCAGGAATGTCCAACCTTCAGTTCCGCACGAGCCTGGGCCGTAAGTGGGTCGTCCTCGCGCTACTGCTGGTGCCGCTCGCGCCAGCCGCGGCGCAACGGTCGAGCCCGCTCCCCCCGCCTTCCAACGATCCGGTCCTGCGCCCCGGCGACGCGCTCCGCATCGACGTGTGGCGCCACGCCGAGCTGAGCGGCGAGTTCGTCGTCGCCCCCGACAGCGCCCTCGCGCACCCGCTGTACCAGGTCGTGAAGGTCGCGGGGGTGCCGCTGCCGGTGGTGCGGCAACGCTTGGACAGCCTGCTGGCGAGGTACGAGCAGGGGGTCCAGTTCGTCGTCGAGCCGCTGTTCCCGGTCACGGTCGCGGGCGAGGTGCGTCAGCCCAACCTGTATCGCCTGCCACAGGGGACGACCGTCGCGCAGGCCGTCGCAAAGGCGGGTGGGCCGACGGAACTAGGCCGGTTGGATAAGGTACGAGTGATCCGCCGGGACGGCGCGATGGTGATAAACCTGGCCAACGGATATTCGAGATATGGGACGCTGCCGATCGCTTCGGGCGACCAGGTACTGGTGACTCGTCGCTCTACTTTCAACCTCCTACGGGACGTCCTGTATCCGGCCGCCAGTCTGACGGCGGCGGTCGCGGCGATCCTTGCGTACAGTCGCCTTCGGTGAGTCGGATGATGGCTGAGCAGCCGCTTGGCAGTCCCCACGCCACATCAGGCCCGCTCCCGGACCGGGCAGAGCTGGACGCGCCGGCAAGCACGGTCCGTCTGGACGAGCTCTTCGGGATGCTGCGTCGGCACGTGTGGCTGGTCGCGGGGGTGACCATCGCTGCCGTGGCGGCCGCGGGATTCGTGGGCTACGTGATGGGGCCCGTATACCGCGCCGTGGCCGTGATTCGTCTGTCGGACCCGCGGCGTGCGTTCACCGGTGGCGTGGTGGAGGATCCGGCCCGGACGGCCGACGGGCCGTACGCCGACCCGCTGTTGTCGCTCGTGGAGCTGCTGAAGAGCCGCGCGGTCGCCGGTGCCGTCGTGGACAGCATGCCGATGCTGCAGGTGCTCCCCCGGAAGTTCTCGCCGACCCTCGTGGCGGACGTGGCCATCGCGCCAAGTGCGGCCGCTGAGTCGCTCCAGGTGACGTTCGACCCAGACAGCTTCGTCGTGGCAACGCCGTCCGGCCAGCGCCGCGCGGCGTACGGCGCCGTCGTGGATGACGGGGCCGTTCGGTTCACCGTCCTGCATCGGCCGGAGGTGAAACGCGGGCGGCTGTTGGTGCTGAGCCGTGACGCCGCGATCAGCCGCTTGCTCGATCAGCTTCGGGTCAAACCGCGGCTCAGCACCGACATCGTGGATGTCGCGTATACCGCGCCAGACCCGGCCCGCGCCCAGGAGGTCGTCAATCGCGTGGTCGACGTCTTCCGGGCCGCCAGCGCCGACGCGGCGCAGCAGCAGTCCAGGTTGCGACGCGAATTCCTCGAGTCGCAGCTCAAGGTCAACGACTCACTGCTGGCCGATGCGCGACAAGCGCTCACGGCATTCCAGCGGCGCACCCGGTCTGACGGCTCGGAGCAGTCATCCGGGCGGGAGCAGACCGAGCTGCCGGGGCTCGAACTGCAGCGCCAGCAACTGCTCGCGGAGCGCCGCACCGACGAGGGCCTCCTGGCGGCACTGCGGGACAGCAGTACCAGCCGGAAAGCCACCCAAACCGCCCTATCGACCCCCGAGGTCGCGGCGAGTCCGGCGGTGGTCCAGCTCAACGGTCAGCTCTTCCAGTACGAGAAGACGCGCGACTCTTTGGCGAGCCTTTCGCCGTCGCATCCGGACCTGCCGCGTTTCAATCAGCTGATCTCGTCCACCGAGGCGAAGCTGGTCCGCGCGGTGCAGGCCGGGGTGCAGGGCGCCCTCGCCGCGCTCGACGGGCGCATCGCCGCGATCAACGACTTGCGGGCCCGACGGGCCGGGAGCCTGCAGCTTGACGCGGAGGAGGCGCGGCTGACGGAGCGCGTCGACAATGCGCGGAAGGTCGCGGATGAGCTGCGAATCGAATATGAGAAAGCGAAGATCGCCGAGGCGGTTACGGCCGGCCAAGTCGAGATCGTCGACCATGCCGCCCGCCCGGTCAAAGCTGCTGGAGTCGGGCTGGCGCAGCTGCTCGCTTTCGGGTTGCTCCTGGGCCTGATGCTCGGCGCAGGGGGCGCCTTTGTCGCCGAGCGCCTGGGCAAGTCCATCGCCCGGCGCGTTGAGGTGGAGCATCTCGGCATGTCGGTCCTCGGCGTCGTGCCCCGGTGTGGCGGGGACGCCCACAAGAAAGGCCCGAAGAGCGCGGACGCCGTGGTCGAGGCGTTCCGCGGCATCCGGCTCAACGTCCTGAACGTGCACGGCGCGGCTGGCCCGGTGGTGGTGGCGGTGACGAGTCCGGGGAGCGGTGATGGGAAGTCGTTTGTCAGCTCGAACCTGGCGCTCGCGTTTGCATATGCGAACCATCGCACGTTGCTGATCGATGCTGACCTCCGGCGGGGCGGGTTACACCGCTCGCTGCACCTGCGTCGGCAGCCGGGCTTGACGGATTTGCTCGTCGCGGATGGCTCTCCTGACCCTCAGCAGGCCCTGCAAACCACGGCCTATCCGTTCCTCGACTTTCTGGCCAGCGGATCTCGCCGAAGCGATGCGCCCGAGCTGCTGGGGTCCACGCGGATGGCCGACCTCGTGGCCAGGCTGCGTTCGAGCTACGGTGTAATCCTGGTGGACACTCCACCGCTCGGAGCGGGGGTCGATGCCTTCCTGCTGGCTACGCTCGCCGGAAGCTTGCTCACGGTGCTGCGGCTGGGAAGGACGGACCGGGAATTGGCCGAGGCCAAGCTCGAGGTGCTCCGGAGTCTGCCCACACGGCTGTTGGGGGCGGTGCTCAATGACGTGCGGGAAGGCTCGGAGTATCACGCCTACCGCTATTACCTGGATGGCTACGGGCTCACTGACGAGCCTCTCTTCCAACCGCTCGTCGCCAGCAAGAAGGGGCCGAGACCGAGCCCAGCGGCACGCTAGGCGGTGGTGGCGGGCGGGAGCTCGAGCGCGAAGAAGAAGCGCGTGCCGCGCGGGCCGGTCTCCACCTGCAGCTCAGCGCCCATCGCCTTGACGAGTTTGCGGCAGATCGCGAGCCCCAGGCCGGAGTTCGAGAAGATCCGCCGTTGATCGGTCGGCACCTTCGGGAACGGCTGGTACAGGGCCCGCACCGCCTTCGTGTCGAGGCCGCAGCCGGTGTCGCGGACCGAGAGCTCGAGCCGCGTGGGCGTGAGCGGACGCGCCGCGATCTCGACGAAGCCCGAGTCGGTGAACTTCACGGCATTCGTGGCCAGGTTCAGGAGCACGCGGGACAGCGCGCGCGGGTGGCCGATCCGGCGCTCGGGCACGGGATGCACAAGCCGGACGTCGAGGTGCTTCTCTTCGGCGATCGGCAGTACCATGTCCCGAACGGAGACGAGCGCTTCGGAGAGGGAGAACGGTTGGGGCTGGTGGTTCACCAGCCGATTGCCGCCGCGGGCGAGCTCGAGGATGTCGCTCGCCGCCCCGCACAACGACAGCGCGGCGCTGTACATCAGCCCGAGGGCGCGGCGCTGGGCCTCGTTCACCGGACCGCTCTGGCCGCGCTGCAGCGCGTCCGCCAGGAACAGGATCGACGTCAGCGGGGAACGCAGGTCGTGCGCCATCTCGACAACCAGGTCGAGCCCGTTCGGGCCGCTCAGGCAAGACGCGAGGTCGTCCGGCTCAGGGGCCGGTTGCAGCGCCGGCGACGCCGTCGGCCGGACGGGGGCCGGAGCGGCCGGCCACGCGACCTGGGCGGCGGTGTTCGCCCTCATCTCAGACCTCCTGTCCGTCCGGCAGGGCGTTGGCGTGTTGTTCGTCGGGTGCAGCGTCCGCGGCTGCCGACGGCTCTGCTGCGGAGTCGCGTTCCACCACCCACCCGGCGGTGGGACTGCGCTGCAGCGCGTGGCGCTCCATCATCCGGTACAGCGTCGTGCGATCGACGCCGGCGATGCGCGCCGCCTTCGACATGTTCCCAGCTGCCCGGTTCACGAGCCACGTGAGATACTGCCGCTCGAATTGCGCGATCACGCGATCCCGTGCGACGTGGTAGCTCTCTTCGAGCAGGGTCGAGATGAGCGAAGCGGGATTGGCACCGGTCGCGGGCTCGGGATCGCCGGCGAGCTGCAGGTCCTCAGGGCGGACCGGCGCGCCCGGCTCGACGACGACGGCCACGTGCTCAATCACGTTCTGCAGCTCGCGCACGTTGCCGCGCCAGGGGCACGCGCACAGGGCGCGGAGCGCCATATCGGTCATCTTCGGGAACGGCGCCCCCTTGCTGCGATGCCGGATCCAGTAGGTCGAGAGGAAGTACTCCGCGAGGAGCGGAATGTCCTCCGGTCGCTCGCGCAGCGGCGGCACCTGGATCGGCACCACGCGCAGCCGGTAGTACAGGTCCTCCCGCAGCTCGCCGGCCTTCACGGCCGCTTCGGGATCGCCGTTCGTCGCGGCGATGAACCGGACGTTCACGACGGCGTCGGTTGTCTCGCTGCCGACCCGGCGCACCACGCCGTCCTGGATGACCCGCAGGAGCTTGGCCTGGATCGGCTTCGACATTTCGATCAACTCGTCCAGGAACAGCGTGCCGCCGTTCGCGGCCTCGAGCAGACCGGGTTTGTCCCGCACGGCACCGGTGAACGCGCCCTTCCGGTGCCCGAACATCTCCGACTCGAGCAGCCCTTCGGGGAGCGCTGCGCAGTTCACGGCCACGAACGGGCGGCTGGAGCGCCGGCTGTGATGGTGGATGAACTGCGCGATCATCTCCTTGCCGCTGCCGCTGTCCCCGGTGATGAAGACGGACGCATCCGTCGGCGCGACCTTCCGGGCCAGCTCGATGGCTCGCCGGAACGCCGGCGCGGTGCCGAGCAGCGTGATCTTGTCGGAGTGCACGTGGCGCCGCTCCAGCTCTTCCTGCTGCTCACGGGTCTCACGGGCCACGAACAGAGTGTGCACCGCGCGCCCGATGAGGATCATCAGGTGCGTGGCCGAGAACGGCTTCGGGAGATAGTCGAAGGCGCCCTGCCGCAGCGCTTCGACGCTGGAATCAACGCTCGGGTTGCCCGTCATCACGACGAAGAGCGTGTCGCGGTTCGTCGCGAGGGCCGCGCGGAGCAGGGCCAGGCCGCCGACCTGCGGCATGTAGAGATCGGCGAGCACGATGTCGAACGCCCGGCGCTTCAAGAGGTCGATCGCCTCTTGGCCACGGCCGCACACCGTGAGGTCGTAGCCTTCCTGACGCAGCACGGTCGCGCAGCTCTCTCGCAGCGTCTGCTCGTCGTCCACAACGAGGATCCGGATCCGCGCCTTCTGTTCCGGCCCGATCGGCAGCAGTGTTGCGAGATTCTGCGCCTCGTCCGGCTCGGCGGGCCGTCCCACCCTGTCTTGTGCCACGGGACTCGCCATCGTCTCCATCCAGAGCGGTTCGCCCTGCTGTTATGCAGGGTTCGGGCCACGCTGTCGCAGCCTCGCAGCAGCACTCGAGGCGCCCGTCTTGCACCAACCTGCGTCCAGTTTGCACGCTGGCGCGCACCGATTTGCGGCATGCCGTCCGAGCCGCCGTGCGCACAGGCGATGGCGATGGGGAGATGGCGGCTAGGCGGGGGACCCGCCGATCTGTTCGAACCGCCGGATCAGACCTCCCGTAACCTCGGCGCGTCCGGTCCGGAGCGCCGTCGAGGCGCGCACCAGCAGTTCGACGGGGTCAGTCGGCGAGTAGCCCACGTTGGCGACGGCCTCGTATCCACAACGCACCTGCGGGGCAGACGCCGCGCCGCCGGCCAGCCCGGGGCCCGCGGCCGCCCGCACGACCGCCTGCAACGAGCCGGCCAGCCGCTCGGCGAGGCGCCGCGCGCCGGAGGCGTCCGTGCCGGGCGCGAGCACCGCAAACTCAGCTGGGCTCAGGCGGCCGATGACGTCGGACACCCGGACGACCGTCTTGAGCGCCTGGACACCGTGCGCGACGGCGGGCGCGTCGGGGAGGTCGGTCAAAGCGAAATCGAGGGCGAGCACGACGCACGCCAGCGCGCCGTGCTCCCGGAACGCCTGCGAACCCAGCTCCCGCGCCCGGCGCGCCAGCCCCTGGCGGTTGTAGAGCCCCGTGAGGGGATCGAGCAGGCCCTCCGCTCGCGCGCGATCGGCGTCGAGCTTCGCGTGCACGAAGGCGTCCACCTTGAGCAGGATCTCGTCGGCGTCGTGCGGCGGGGCGATGCACTCCCACGCCCCCGCCCGCAGCGCCGCGAGGCGCTCCGCTCGAGTGGGCGGGTCGGGGGGCGTCCCGGCGAGGCACACGAGAATCGGCGTACTGATCGTGATCCCCGCATCGTGGCGCAGCGCCCGGCACAGCTCCACGGGGTCCATGTCCGGGAGCTCGGCGTCGATGACGATCACGTCGGGCTGCGTTGCATGGGCGCGCTCTTGGGCATGGCGGCCGGTCCGTTCCCGCAGCACCGCGTACCCGCCCGCCTCGAGCAGGCGCGCGAGCCATTCCGTGCCACGCTCGCCGGCGAGGAGCACCAGGGGCAAACCGGTCGGCTGCGCTTGATTGCTCATCCGGGCTCCAGGGACATACGTCGACGACTTCGGGCGGGCGCCGACCGGGGTGCGCCTGCAAGCCTGAGGCCGCAGGCCCGGGGCAGGCCCGCAGGCACGCTCGCGTGCTCGACTGCCGCGCGGGCGCAACGAGTTGCGAGGCGCACACGGGGGTGCGGCGCCATGCCGCGCGCACGCTAAGGTGTTGAGTTCACGCACGGATACTCGACGCGCCGCGGCTGGGCGTGGGGTGGGCCTCAAACTTGAAGTGAACGTGCGGCGGACGTTTCACGGTTCGAGGATTGCCCGTGCTATGCGAACGCTGTGAGGGTCGACGCTCGAGCGAGCCGCCCTGCCGTTCTGCGGGCCGGTCTCGGATGCCCACGTGCGAGCGGTGCGGCGCCGCCATTCTGACGCTCGAAGGCGTAGCAGTGGGGGTGGGCGACGACACCCTGGCGCAGCTTGCCCGCTTCGGACTCGCCGCCACCGGCGAGCCGCTGCTCGAGTTCAGACGGGAGACTACCTGACCGATGTGCGGCATCGTGGGATACGTCGGGTCGCGGGAGGCCGCGCCGATCCTCGTGGAGGGGCTGACGCGGCTCGAGTACCGGGGTTACGACTCCGCGGGCGTCGCCGTGTTGAACGGCCGGGGGGTCGAGACCCGGAAGGTCGCGGGGCGCATCACCGCGTTGGGCGAACTGCTGACACGAACGCCGGTGCACGGTGCCTGCGGCATCGGGCACACGCGGTGGGCGACGCACGGGGCGCCGAGCGAGCGCAATGCCCACCCGCACGTCGACTGCACGGGCACCGTCGCGCTGGTGCACAACGGGATCATCGAGAACGCGGAACTTCTCCGGGCGCGTCTCGAGCGCGCGGGCCATCGGTTCGCCACCGAGACCGACACCGAGACCCTCGCTCACCTCATCGAGGACGCGCCCGGCGCGACCTTCGAAGAGCGGGTCATCGCCGGACTGGCGCCCGTGGAGGGGACGTACGGTCTCGCGGTGATCAGCGAGGCCGATCCCGGCAAGATCGTCGTGGCGCGGCGGGGGTCGCCGCTCCTGATCGGCGTCGGAGCCGGGGAATATCTCGTGGCCTCCGACGCGAACGCGGTCCTCCAGCGCACGCGCTCCGTCGTCTATCTGAACGACGGTGACATCGCCGTCCTCACGCCCCTGGGCTATCGCGTCCTCGACCGCGCCGCCCGCGTGCAGGACCGCGCCGTGGACGACATCGAGTGGGACCTGGAGACCCTCGCGCTCGGCCACTACCCGCATTTCATGCTGAAGGAGATCTGCGAGCAACCCGACAGCGTGCGGGCGACGCTGCGCGGACGTCTCTTGCCCGACGAGGGCACCGCCCGTCTCGACGGACTCAACCTCCCACCCGCTCGGTGCGCCCGCGTGCAGCGGATCGTGATCCTCGGGTGCGGGACGTCCTGGCATGCGGGCCTCGTGGGCCGGCACGTGCTCGAGGACTTGACGGGCATCCCCGTCTCGGTGGAATACGCATCCGAGTACCGCTACCGCAAGCCGCTCCGGTTGCCGGGGACCCTCACGGTCGCCATCTCGCAGTCGGGGGAGACGGCGGACACGCTCGAGGCGCTGCGGGCCGCGAAGGCCGCGGGCTCCACGGTGATCGGGATCGTCAACGTCGTCGGCTCGACGATCGCGCGCGAGGCGGATGGCGGCATCTACCTGCATGCCGGCCCGGAGATCGGGGTCGCCTCCACCAAGGCGTTCACCTCGCAGCTCGTCGCCCTGCTGCTCTTCGCGCTTTACCTCGGGCGCCAGCGAGGGTTGGCCCTGGCGGCGGGGCGGACGCTGGTGCGCGAGCTCGAGCGTCTGCCGGACCTGGTGGGGCGCACCCTCGAGCTCGAGCCGGCGGTGCGCGCGCTCGCGGAGCGCCACGGCGACGCGCGCAACGCACTCTACCTCGGACGCGGCGTCAACTTTCCCGTCGCCCTCGAAGGTGCGCTCAAGCTGAAGGAGATCTCCTACGTTCACGCCGAGGGGTATCCTGCCGCCGAGATGAAGCATGGGCCCATCGCGCTCATCGACGAGAACACGCCGGTCGTGTTCGTCGCGCCCAAGGATCCCGTGTACGCGAAGGTCGTGTCCAACATGCAAGAGGTGAAGGCGCGGGGCGGCCGCGTCGTCGCGATCACGAGTGAGGGGAACGGCGACCTCCGTCGGCTGGCGGATCACCAGCTCTCCGTGCCGGCGACGCTGCCCCTCCTGTCGCCGGTCCTCACGGTCATCCCGCTGCAGCTCCTCGCCTATCACATCGCCGTGCTGCGGGGCTGCGACGTGGACCGGCCCCGCAACCTGGCCAAGAGCGTGACGGTGGAATGACGATGCGCATCGTGTCGGTCGTGGGCGCGCGCCCCAATCTGATGAAGCTGGCCCCGGTCGACCGCGAGCTGGCCAAGCGGCCGGACGTGGAGCACGTGATCGTGCACACCGGCCAGCACTACGACGCCGAAATGTCGGACACGTTCTTCGAGGAGCTGTGGATCCCGGCGCCCGACTACCACCTCGGCGTCGGCTCCGGGTCGCACGCGATCCAGACCGCCGCCGTGATGCAACGGCTCGAGCCCATCCTCGTGGAGTTGCGGCCCGACTTCGTGCTCGTCTACGGCGACGTGAACTCCACGGTCGCGGCCGCCTTAGTCGCGGCCAAGCTCGGGCTGCGGGTCGGCCACGTGGAAGCGGGGTTGCGCAGCGGCGACTGGACGATGCCGGAGGAGATCAATCGCGTGCTGACCGACCGGCTCGCCGAGCTGCTGTTCATCCCGTCGCGGGACGCGGCCGCCAATCTGGCGGCAGAGGGCGTCGCGGCCGATCGCGTGCACTTCGTCGGTAACGTCATGATCGACTCGCTGTGCTGGGCGCTGCCCGGCGCCCTCGAGCGCAACGTGCCGGCGAGGCACGGTCTTGCGCAGGGGGGCTACGTCGTGGTGACGCTGCACCGGCCGTCCAACGTCGACGATCCGGCCACGCTGCGGCTGCTCGTCGACGCGCTGCAGTGCCTCAGTCGCGAGCGGCCGATTGTCTTCCCGGTCCACCCGCGCGCCCGGATGCGCATGGACGCAGCCGGCGTGTCCGCCGGTGGCGGGGCAGGGGGCGACCTTCGACTCATCGCGCCGCTCGGATACCTGGACATGCTGGGTCTGGTGGCGAGTGCGGCGCTCGTCATCACCGATTCGGGCGGACTCCAGGAGGAGACGACCTTCCTCGGGGTGCCGTGCCTCACGGTGCGGCCCAACACCGAGCGACCGATCACGTGCGCCCACGGGACCAATCGGCTCGTGCCGGCGCGCGGTGACGCGATCCTGGCGGCGGCCGAGCGGGCCGTGGCGCGGCGGCCTCCCGTGCGCCCGGTGATCGAGCGCTGGGACGGGCGCACCGCGCAGCGGATCGCCGGCGTCGTGTGCGACGGCGAGTGCTTCGATGTGGAGGCTGCCGACCAGGCGAACGACATTGCGCCAGAGCTGGCGGATCGGCCGTCGGGTCAGCCGGGGCGCGCAGAGATGTTTGCAACCAAGGAGGTGCTCAGTTGAAGGATGGAGCGATTCGCGGGGAGCGGACCGCACGCCGCTCCCCGCCTCGCCCGGCGCAACGACTCGCTTGAACTACGGCCCGGCGATTGCCGGGCCGTTCGCGTTGCGCGGACTCTGCGTTGCACCGGCCTATCACGCTGCGGAGCGAACGCACCGCGCTCGCCCCGTCGTAGCGCCGCAACGCTTCCTGCATGTCACGACATCTCAACGTGTTCCCCGGTGCAACCGGGTGGCATCGACTTTGCGTTCGCCTGCCCTCGGGTCAGTCTGGCGTGAATCATCAACTCGAGGAGGGCAGAACGCTCATGAGGCGAGAACACAGAAACCTAATCGTCTGGCCGAGCCTCGTGGCGGCCGGACTGCTGGCCGCGGCGTGTAGCGACCAGCCGAACGTCAACATGGCGCCGAAGCCCCCGAACTTCTGGGTGACGCCGCCCCCGGCACAGTGCCCCACCGGGAAGTGGACGGGCGGCGGCCGCATCGACCCGCCGAGCAACCCCGATCTAGAAGATGAGACATCGGGAGGCCAACCTCCAAGATATAGCCCACCCCTCCCGTTGAACGGGAAAGTCACCTTCGGGTTCAACGTCTTTCTCGGGCAGGATGCGGACGGGAACTGCATCGTGAACAAGGGCGAGATCGAAGTCAACGGTCATGCCTTGAAACTGGCTTGGCACGTGTCGATCCACAACGGGATCAATTCCTTCGATGGCAGGCCCGTGTACGCCAACGAGTTCTCCGATGGTCATCCGGGGGGCGTGTGTCTCGTGGTGGGCGTGCCCGACAGGCCTATGCCGGATGGCTTCATGACGGCGCGCGTCAATCCGGGAAACGGCCGTGAAATCGTGCAATTCGAGGTCTGCGACAACGATCGCGGCCAGCCGCAGAAGGGCAAGCCCGGCCCCGATGCGATGCGCTGGCGGACGGCAGGTCACGGGGACACGGGTCTCACGTACCTGACGGGCGGCAACGTCGTGGAGCATGGGTCGTGAGCGGGCGGCACCATCCAAGCTCATTAGGCACTAGGAATCCAAGGGAAGGAGTGAACTGATGAACAGCAAGAGCATGCATTGGGTGAACCGCCTCGCGGCCCTCGGGCTCATCGTCGGGCTCGTGGCCGGGCTCGCGGCGGCGGGTAGCGCCCAATCGGTGGGCGGCCAGGCGTACAGCACGTACGTCAACACGCCGCTCGGTTCCAGTGGTCAGTCGCCACTGGCGGTGCTGCCGGCCGTTTCGGGCACCGACGGCGCCGAAGCGGACGCCCAAGGAGATGCGCTGAACGTAGCGGGCGCCCTGTCGGGCGATTTCCTCAACAGCATCACGTCGGGCGCAATCGGGCCGGCAGAGGCGGGCGCGCAGAGCACGTCAAGCGCGGCGAGTGTGAACATTCTGAACGGGCTGATCACGGCGGATGAGGTGGTTGCCAACGTCATGAGCAGCGCCTCCCAAGGCGGTGCGTTCAGCGACGCCGCCGGCTCGACGTTCACGAACCTGGCGATCGCGGGCGTGGGGTCGCTCTCGGGCGATTCGCCCGTGGCTCCCAACACGAACATCAGCCTGCCGGGGGTCGGCTACGTGGTGCTGAACGAGCAGATCCCCTCGGGCGACGGGGTCACGAGCAGTGGCCTGACGGTGAACATGATTCACGTGTATCTGCAGAGCCTGACGGGCGGCGGATGCACGATCCTGGGCTGTCTGCCCGGGACGCTCACGAACACAGGGGAGATCATCGTCGGGTCGGCAACGAGTTCCGTGGGTCCGTGAGGAGGCTCGGGTCCCAGTAGTCTGTCGCAGGGCAGGACATAGGCGGGGAGTGGGCCGACAGAGTTTACCATCCGTGGATTTTGCCCTCTCGCTCGGCGGAGCCGGGGGGCCCCGGTGGTGGCCCCTCCCAGCCCTTTTTTTGTGCGTGACGTGTAGACGAGCAGCATCAATTTGCTGCGCCGGGGCCACGGAGGAGCCCGGTCGCATTTATCAAGTAATTGTGAATCAGTGACTTAGGTGGTGGCAGCGAGCCCCGGTGCGTGGCACTAGCCTTGCTGTTGCGTCGCGGCAACATTCGACAGCCCGGGAATTGAGTCATGGCCACCAGGTCCAAGGAACAACCGTCCACGCCCGCGGGTCTCCCCGCCCCGATGCAGGACACGGCTGCGCTGCTGCGTGAGCTCGTCGCGCACCTGCGACAGAACCAGACGCAACTGCGCGAGGAGTGGGCGCGGCGTATCACCCGGGCCCAGCTGCTCACGGCGATGACCGAGGAGGAGATCTTCGCCGAGGCGACATCGGTGTACGACAACTACGTCGAGGCGCTGGAGACGGGGACCTTCGAGGCGCTGCAGGCGTACGCTCGCAACCTGTCCGAGCGCATCATCCCGCGCGGCGTGGAGACGCACGAAGTCGTCGGGATCGTGTTGCTGCTGCGTGACGTGCTCGCCCGCTCGCTGTTCGGCAAATACCACGAAGACTTCGACAAGCTCAACCGCATCCTCGACGCCTACGAGCCCGCGGCCAACCGCATCGCCAACACGGTGGCCGTGGGCTTCGTGCAGGAGCGCGAGCGCATCATCCGGCAGCAGCAGGAGGCGATCCGGGAGCTGTCGACGCCGGTGCTGCAAGTGCGCGAGCGCCTGCTGATTCTCCCCATCATCGGCGTGATCGATCCGCAGCGGGCGCGCCAGCTCACCGAGCAGCTGCTGCGGGCGATCCGCACCAACCGCGCGAAGGTCGTGGTCATCGACATCACCGGCGTCGCGGCCATGGACTCGAACGTCGCGAACCACCTCGTGCAGACGGTCGAAGCGTCCCGGCTGCTCGGCGCTACCGTCATCGTGACCGGCCTCTCGCCCGAGATCGCACAGACGCTCGTGACGATCGGCGTGGACCTGAGCGAAATGGCGACCGTTGGCGACCTGCAAGGCGGCATCGAAGAGGCCGAGCGACTGCTCGGCTACAAGGTCGTGCCGCTGGAAGAGCTGGCCCCGAAGGCGTGATCCTGCACCCACTCCGTAAGCGGAGGGCGTGGTGGAAGTCCCAATCCTGAAGCAGGGCCATTACCTGATCGCGTCGATCCAGTCGGCGCTGACCGATGCCGATCTGTCGCAGCTGCGCGAGGCCCTGATCCAGCGCGTCGGCAAGTTCCGCGCGCGCGGTGTGATCGTGGACGTGACGGCGCTCGACGTGATGGACTCGTTCGCCGTGCGCACGCTGCGGGACATCGCGCACATGGCCCGGCTGCGCGGCGCGGAAACCGTGATCGTCGGCATCCAGCCTGAGGTTGCGTTCGCGATGGTCCAGCTCGGGCTGACGCTCAAAGGCGTCTCGACCGCCCTCGACCTCGAGGAAGGGCTGGCCTTCCTGGATCGGCAGGCGCAGCAGCGCGTCGAGCGGGGCCAGGGACGCATCGACCGTGGGTGACGAGACGCTGGTTCCGATCGCGTCCGACGTGGACGTCGTCACCGCCCGCCAGACCGGCCGAGAGCTGGCGGCCCTGTGCGGATTCTCGAGCGGCGATCAGACCGTCATCGCCGCCGCCATCTCGGAGATCGCGCGCAACATCCTGATGTACGCGAAGCGGGGAGAAATCGCGCTGAGCGTGGTAAAGAACGGCGACCGCCAGGGCCTGATCGTGGTGGCCCGCGACCAGGGGCCCGGGATCGGCGACGTCGCGCGCGCACTGCAGGATGGGTATTCGACGTCGGGCGGCTTGGGGCTCGGGCTGCCGGGCGCCAAGCGCCTGATGGACGACTTCGACGTCAGCTCCACCGCCGGGCGCGGTACGACCGTCACCATGAAGAAGTGGCGGCGGCTGAGCACCTGAGGCCCGTGTGGATCGTCGCGCCCTGATCGACTACGGGGTCGCCACGCGGACGCTCCCCGGCGAGGCGGAATCGGGCGACCTCCATCTGGTGAAACCCGTCGGCAACGGTGTGCTGGTGGCGGTGGTGGACGGGCTGGGCCACGGCGCGGAAGCGGCCGCGGCGGCGCGCGCGGCGGTCACCGCGCTCGACCGGCACGCCAGTGAATCCGTGCTGCCCCTGCTGCTCCGGTGTCACCAGGCGCTGGCGGGAACGCGCGGCGTCGTGATGAGCGTCGCCTTCTTCGACCGCGGCGACGCCTCGATGACCTGGCTCGGCGTCGGCAACGTGGAGGGCGTGCTCTTGTACACCGACCCCGCGGCGCGCCCGGTGCGCGCCTCCCTGGTCACCCGCGGCGGCATCGTCGGCTCGGAGCTGCCGCGCCTCCGGGCAGAGGTCATCTCGGTCGGCGCCGGCGACACGCTCATCTTCGCCACCGACGGCGTCAAGACCGGGTTCGTCGACGGCGTGCCCGCCGATGCAGTTCCGCAACAACTGGCCGAATACATCCTCACCCGCTACGGCAAGGGCACGGATGATGCGCTCGTGTTGGTCGCGCGGTACGCGGGCGCCGGAGCGCACACGTGAAGCCCCCGGTGTCGACGGAGCCGCCGCGATCGTCCGCGGCGCCGCGGAAAGGGGAAACGCGGTCGGTGCGGATGCTGGTCGTAGCGGGGGAGGGCGCTGGCGGGCCGCTGCCGAGCCTTCGGCAGTGGGCGCTTGACGCGGCCCTGGAGCTCGAAGCCGCCCCGGATTTGCCGCGCGCGGTGCGCCATCTGGCGGCCGGGCGCTGGGACGTCGTGCTGGCGGTGCTGGGCGAGCGGGCCGACGAGGATCTCGCGTGGTGGGTGGACGCGCTGCGCGGGGCCAGCGGGAGCCCGCGGCTGCTCGCCGCGGCGCACGCCCCATCGATGGGGCTGGCGCTGCGCGCCGAGAAGCTCGGCGTGCTCGACTTGCTCTCCTTGCCGCTGCGCCGCGAGGATCTGCTGCAGGCGCTGCGCCGCGTGCGCGCGGCGGTCGTCGAAGTCCCGATGCCGCTTCCGGATGTCGAGCATCACACGGTCGGGCCGTACGCGCTCGTCGGCCGAAGCCCGCAGATGCTCGAGGTCTACAAGCTGACGGCGCGCGTCGCCGCCAGCAGCGCGACGGTGCTGATCCAGGGAGAGTCAGGCACGGGTAAGGAGGTCGTCGCCCGCGCCATCCACCAGAACGCGTCCAACGCGGCCGGCGGGTTCGTCGCGGTCAACTGCGCCGCGATCCCCGAGAATTTGCTCGAGAGCGAGCTCTTCGGGCATGAGAAAGGTGCGTTCACGGGCGCCGTCACGCGCAAGATCGGCCGTTTCGAGCAGGCGACCGGGGGCACGCTGTTCCTGGACGAAGTCGCGGACATGAGCCTCGCGCTCCAGGCGAAGATCCTGCGGGCGGTGCAGGAGCGCGAGATCGAGCGCGTCGGCGGCTCCGAGACGATCCCCGTGGAGGTACGGCTCATCGCCGCCACGAACCGGGACCTCAAGGAAGCGATCAGTCAGGGGCGGTTCCGCGAGGACCTCTACTACCGCCTCGCCGTGGTGACGATCCAGCTCCCGCGGCTCGCGGACCGCGGCGACGACCTGATCCTGCTCGCGGCGTTCTTCGTCCGCCAGTTCGCGGAGCGCTACGGGAAACACATCCGCGGCATCTCGGACCGGGCGCTGGAGTTGCTGCGCAATCACGCCTGGGTGGGGAACGTGCGGGAGCTGCGGAACGTGATCGAGCGGGCGGTCATCGTCGCCGCGGAGGACACGCTGCGGGCTGAACACCTGCCGGACGAGCTCCGCGGCGAGGAGGCCGCGCTCGCCGAGCGGCCGCAGGGCGCGCTGTTGACGCTCGCCGAGCTCGAAGCGCGGCACATCGCGCGCGTCCTGGCGCACACCAACGGACAGATCGGCGCAGCGGCCGAGATTCTCGGCATCCACCGCAACACGCTCACGCGGAAGATGAAGGAATACGGCCTGTGACCGCGCCGCTGCATCCGCCGCTCCGCGTGGAGAAGGCGCTCGCCCTGCTGCCCGACCTCGAGGCGCTCGCGCCGCTGCGCGCGCTGCTCGTCTCGATCTCGCGCCCCGACGAGCGGGCGTTGTGGTCCAGCTCCGGCCCCTATCTCACCCTGGGCATGCGCGGCATCCAGCCCGACGAGCTGCGGCGCCGTATGCCGCAGGCCTTCCACCGCATCACCGAGCACCTCCAGTCGCTGTACAAGGCGTACCTGGAGGCGCTCGAGTGCCAGCAGCAGAGCGACTCCGGCGGCGCCGTCGCGGCGTTGCTGGGGGCCGGACGGCTCGAGGAGGAGGTGGGCCGGCTGGCGCAGGCCCGGGCATGGTACGAAGTCGGGCTCGGCGTCTCGCAGGGGCTGCAGGATCGCCGTCCCGAAGTGGAGTCGCTGCGCGCGCTGGGCGGGCTGGCCCTCGTCCTCGGGCAGTACCCGGAGGGGGCGCGCCACTTCCAGCGCGCCCTGGCCCTCGCCGAAGCCGAGTTCGACCAGGCGGGGGCGATCGACGCCTGTGAGGGCCTGGGCAACGCCGCGCTGTGGCAGGGCGAGTGGACCGGGGCGCACGCCTGGTACGGGCGCGGGCTGCGACTCGCCGAGGCATCGGGCGACCGCCGGGCGGTGGGCCGGCTGGAGTGCCAACTGGGCGTGTTGGCGCGGCGGCAGGGAGATCTGGCGGCGGCGGGCGAGCATCTGCGCCGGGCGCGGGAGGCGCTCGAGTCCGTCGGGGTTCCCGAGGAGATGGCCCGCCTGCTAAACACGCAGGGGCAGCTCGACGCGCAGCTGGGGCGGGGCGCCCCGGCGGCGGCCGCCTACCGGGAGGCCCTCGCCTGGGCCCAGCGGGCGCCGCACGACCGCGGTCTCGAGCTCGCCGTCCGCTTGAACCTCGCCGAGCTGCACCTGGCTGCGGACCGGTTTCTCGAGGCCGACGAGGAGCTGCGGCGCGGCGAGCAGGTCGCGATCGCTGGCAACGTCACGCGCCGGCTGGCCATGATCTACGCGCTGATGGGCAAGCTGCGCGGCGCCCAGAACGACGAAACCGGCTTCGTCTTCTTCGAGCAGGCGATCGAGCTGTGCACGTCCGTCGAGCATTCCCCGGCGACGGAGGCGCAGGTGTACCTGGAATACGGTCTGTTCCGCGAGCGCCTGGGGCAACACGAGGAGGCCCGGGCCTACCTCGAGCGCGCGCGAGAGATCTTCGATTCGCTCGGCGAGGCCGTCGAGCGGGACCGCGTGACAGCCGAGCTACGGAAGGTGTCGTCGGCCTAGTCGTTCGTCAGCGGGTTGCGGGTGTGCGACGTGTCGGGCGCGGCCTTGCGCTTCGGCTGCTTGGCCGACCGTTGAGGGGAGGTCGTCGCGGGCTTGGCCGAGCCTGCGGTGCTTCCCTTGCTCCCGGCCGGCTTGGCGCCGCTGCCACAGGCCGCCAGGCCGATCACGACCAGTCCGGCGAGAAACGTCCTCAGCATAGGCCCTCCGACGGGCGAGGATTCGCGTCCCAATATAAGACCTCGCCCCCGCCGGCGCGCCTACTCACGGAGCAGCGGCCGCGTGAGACACGTCGGGCCGCCGCCGCCGTTGAGGCAGATCTCCCCCCCCGGGAACTCTCGGACCTCGACGCCGGCGTCCTCCAGCCGCGCGCGGGTTTGGGGGTTCCCCGCCACCATCACGACGCGGCGGGGCGCGACCGCGAGCACGTTGCACCCTAGCGTCTCAAACTCTGCCTCGGGCACCTCCACCAGCTCGATGCCGCGGGCGACCAGGGTCTCGCGGAACGGCACCGGAAGGAGGGGCGAATACGCCAGCCACAGGTCGCGGTCGAGCGGGCTCACGATCGACATCAGATGGAACACGTCGGCCGGGCCCCGCCAGTGGGGCAGCGGCACCACGAGCAGCTGGTCGACGCAGCCGGTGAGCAGCGCGCGCAGCTGGCGGATACCTTCGTCGTTCGTGCGGTAGCCGCGGCCGACGGCGAGCGTCCGCTCGTCGAGCCACAGCACGTCGCCGCCCTCCAGGCGGCCGGCGCCGCTGATGTGTCCGTGGATCGGGACTTCCAGGGCCCGGAACACCGCTTCCTGCGCAGCGGGCTCGGCCCGGCGCTGCGCCTTGCCCATGTTGCACAGGATCACGCCTCGCTCGCACACCAGGCCCGCGTCCCGGACGTACAGCGAGTCGAGCCCGACGCCGTCGCTCGGCGGCAGGCAGTGCAGCTCGGCGCCCGCATCCCGCAACAGCTCGAGGAAGCGCTCGTACTCGGCCACCGCCCGGCCGAGGTCGGGGCGCGCGAGGTAGTGCAGGTCCCGCCACTGGCGCTCGACGCGAGCGTCGCTCACGAACGCGTCGCGGGCATGCTTCACCACCACGTGCAGCAGTCGTCCCGTCTCGCTCTGTCTTCCGATCGTCCACTCCATCGCTGGCCGTCGCGCGGGTCTCGCGGCAAGTTTAGCGGCGTTTGCGCCGCCTGTCATTCTCGCCGGGGAGACCGCCATGAGCGATCGGACGATGGACCGTCGGACGTTTCTCGAGTGCGCCGCCGCGGGCGGGGTGCTCGTGGCGGCACGCCCCGGGATCCACGCGCTGGCGCGCGGGGTCAGTGGGACCGCGCCGGCGCCGCCGTTCGAGCTCGAGGAAGTCACCATCGCCGACCTGCAGGCGGGAATGAAATCGGGCAAGCACACGGCGCGCTCGCTGACGGTCGCTTACCTCCAGCGGATCGAGGCGCTCGACAAGAAGGGGCCCACCCTGCGCGCCGTGTTGGAGGTGAATCCCGACGCCCTGGTCACGGCCGAGGCGCTCGACGCCGAGCGGAAGGCAAAGGGACCGCGGGGGCCGCTGCACGGGATTCCCGTGCTCGTCAAGGACAACGTCGCGACGCGGGACCGGATGCAGAGCACCGCGGGGTCGCTCGCGCTCGTGGGCGTGACGCCCCCGCGCGACGCGTTCATCGTGGAGCGGCTGCGCGCCGCCGGAGCGGTCATCCTCGGCAAGGCGAACCTGAGCGAATGGGCGAACTTTCGCTCGACCCACTCGTCGAGCGGGTGGAGCGGCCGGGGCGGACAGTGCCGCAATCCGTACGCCCTCGACCGGACGCCCTCGGGCTCGAGCTCCGGCTCGGGCGTCGCGGTCGCGGCCAACCTCTGCGCCGTGGCGATCGGCACGGAGACGGACGGCTCGATCGTCTCTCCCTCCACGTGCTGCTCGATCGTCGGCATCAAGCCCACGCTCGGGCTGATTTCCCGCGCCGGGATCATCCCGATCGCCCACAGCCAGGACACAGCGGGGCCGATGGCGCGCACCGTGGCGGACGCCGCCACGTTGCTCGGCGCGCTCGCCGGGGCGGACCCGCGTGATGAAGCCACCGCCGCGGGCGCCGGCCAGGTCCCCCCCCGCGCCGACTACACCGTGTCTCTCGACCCGAACGGCCTCAAGGGGGCGCGGCTCGGCGTGTGCCGGTCCCGCTTCATGGGGTACAGCCCTCCGACGGACGCCCTGATGGAGGGCGCCATCGACGCGCTGCGGCGGCTCGGCGCCGTCATCGTGGATCCGGCCGACCTGGCCACGGCGGGCCAGTTCGACGATTCCGAGTTCACGGTGCTGCTGTACGAGTTCAAGGCGGACCTCAACCGGTACCTCGCGGAGTGGGCATCCGGGGCGCCCGCGAAGACGCTCGGCGACCTGATCGGGTTCAACGAACGGAACAAGGAGAAGGAGCTGCCGTACTTCGGGCAGGAGATCTTCGAGCAGGCCCAAGGGAAGGGGCCGCTGACCGACCAGGACTACCTGCGGGCGCTCGACAAGGATCACCTGCTCGCGCGACTCCAGGGGATCGACGCGGTGATGGCCGAGCACCAGCTCGACGCGCTCATCGCGCCCACGGGCGGACCGCCCGCCCTCATCGATCTCGTGAACGGCGACCCGGGCGGCGGGGGCAGCTTCTCGTCGCCCGCAGCGGTGGCTGGCTACCCGCACGTCACGGTCCCGCTGGGTTACGTGCGCGGGCTGCCGGTGGGCCTCTCGTTCGTGGGGCGGCCGTGGAGCGAGGGGACGCTGATCAAGCTGGCGTACGCCTTCGAGCAGGCGACGAAGGCGCGGCGGCCGCCGCGGTTCCTCGCGACGGCTGTCCTCACCCCCTGACCCCGTCTCGCGTGGTCCTCACCCCCTGGCCCCCTCTCCCTCTGGGAGAGGGGGAACGGCCAGCCGCTGCAGCTCGGCGTGCCGGAAGCACGTTACGAGGTGATCGTTCACCATCCCGACCGCCTGCATGAACGCGTAGCAGATGGTGGGCCCCACGAAGCGGAAGCCGCGCTCGCCGAGGGCGGCGCTCATCGCGTCCGACTCGCGAGAGCGGGCGGGCAGCTCGCGCAGGCTGCGGCGGCGGTACTGCTTGGGCGCGCCGCCCACGAAGCTCCAGAGAAACGCGCCGAACGGGCCTTCCTTCTCCTGGAACTCGAGGAATGTCCGGGCGTTGCCGATCGCGGCATTCACCTTCTGGCGGTTGCGCACGATCCCCGGATCCTTCAGGAGCTGCGCGATCTTCTTGCGATCGTAGCGGGCCATGCGCTCCGGGGCGAACCCGTCGAACACCTCGAGGAAGTGCGCGCGCTTGTGGAGGATGACGCGCCACGAGAGCCCGGCTTGGAAGCCGTCGAGCACCAGCTTCGCGAACAGCTCCCGGTCGCCCCGGAGGGGCACGCCCCATTCTTCGTCGTGGTACGCGAGCATCAGCGGGTCGTCGCCGCCGGCCCAGCAGCGCTTGATCATACGGTCGCGAATTTTGCACGGGCTCGGGCCCCGCGGCTAGTATTGGGCGCCCGATGAAATTCCTCCATGTCACCGAGCAGCAGGGCCGCTACGTCGCGTCGCTGCGCGAAGCGCCCGCCCCCGCGCCCCGCAAGGACGAGGTGCTGATCCGGGTTGCGGCGTCGGGGGCGAACCGCGCGGACCTGTCGCAGATCGCGGGCCGCTACCCGCCGCCGCCCGGGGAGTCCGACATTCCGGGGCTCGAGGTCTCGGGCATCAATGACGACACAGGAGAGCGTGTGTGCGCGCTGCTCGCGGGCGGCGGGCATGCGGAGTACGTGGCGGCGCCCGTGGGGCAGGTGTTCCCGGCGCCGGCGGGGCTCGAGCTCGTCGCGGCCGCCGGCATCCCGGAGTCGTACCTCACGGCGTTCGTCAATCTGGTGGCCGAGGGCGGCCTGGCGTCCGGCGCGACGGTGCTGGTACACGCCGGGGCCTCGGGCGTGGGCCTCGCGGCGATCCAGGTGGCGAAGCTCCGCGGGGCGCGCGTCGCCGCCACCACGCGCACTCCCGACAAGCTCCCGGCGCTCGAGGCTGCGGGCGCGGATCTCGCCATCGACGCCGGTCGCGCGGATTTCGCATCGGAGATCGAGGCACGCTGGGGTCGGGACGCGGTGGACGTCGTGCTCGATCCGGTAGGCGCCACGACCCTGCCCGGCGACCTGCGGGTGCTCGCGACCGGCGGGCGCGTCGTCTTCATCGCCACGCTGGCGGGCGCCACCGGGGACGTCGACCTCGCGCTGCTCATGCGGAAGCGCGCCCGGCTCGTCGGCTCGATGCTTCGCTCGCGCAGCCGGGCGGAGAAAGCGGCACTCATCGCGCGGTTCCGGGACGAAATCCTGGCGGGGTTCGCCTCGGGGGCGCTGCGGGTGACTGTGGACTCCGTGTACCCGCCCGGCCGGGCGGCGGAGGCGTTTCAGCGGATGCGGGAGAACCGCAACGTCGGGAAGATCGTGATTGCGTGGGGAGGCGTGGAGGGAAAACGTTGAGGGAGCAACCGGGAGGGAAGACGTGGAGGAGACGCGGAGCGTGACCAATCGGATCAAGGGGAAGCTGATTCTCATCACCGGGGCGAGCTCGGGGATCGGCGCGGCGTGCGCCCGGCGGTTCGCCGCCGAGGGGGCGAACCTGGTGCTGTGGGCGCGGCGGGCCGACCGCCTGGAGCGGCTGGCCGCCGAGCTGGGCGCCGAGCACCGGGTGTCCTTCACGCTCGCGGCCGTCGACGTGCGGGACCGCGCCGCGGTCAACCGGGCCGCGGAGGCGCTCGTTCGTGGGGCCCTCGTCCCCGACGTGCTCATCAACAACGCCGGGCTCGCGAGCGGCCTCTCGAAGATCCACGAGGGCGATCCCGAGGACTGGGATCGCATGATCGACACGAACCTGAAGGGGCTGCTCAACGTGAGCCGCGCGATCCTGCCGCACATGGTCGCGCGGCGCCGCGGCCACGTCGTGAACATCGGCTCGACGGCCGGGCACATGACGTACCCGATGGGGAACGTGTACAACGCGACCAAGTTCGGCGTGCGGGCCCTGACCGAAGGGATGAACCTCGACGTCGCGGGCACGCCGCTCCGGGTCTCGGGGGTCGATCCGGGGTTCGTGGAGACCGAATTCTCCGAGGTGCGTTTCCACGGCGACCGGGAGCGCGCCAAGTCGGTGTATCAGGGGTTCCAGCCGCTCACGGCGGACGACGTCGCGGACGCGATTGCGTACGTCGTCAACCTGCCCGAGCACGTGAACATCCTCGACCTGATCATCATGCCCACCGCGCAGCGGAACGTGTACGTGGTGGACCGGGAGCAGGAGTAGGCGTGGTCCTGGAACCTGCTTGCCCTCCCGAGCGTTGCAGCGACGCGCGGTTTTCCACGGCAACCTAAGGAGTCACAGCATGCAGCAGCGTCGTGTGGGCAGCCAGGGGCTCGCGGTCTCCGCACTCGGCCTCGGCTGCATGGGGATGTCGGAGTTCTATGGCGCGCGTGACGACGCCGAGTCCATCGCCACGATCCAGCGGGCGCTCGACTTGGGCGTCACGTTTCTGGACACCGCGGACGTCTACGGCCCGCTCACCAACGAACAGCTCGTGGGAAGCGCGATCGCGGGGCGGCGGCACGAGGTGGTGCTGGCCACGAAGTTCGGGATCGTGCGCGGCTCCGACCCGAGCACGCGAGGGGTGAACGGGCGTCCCGAATACGTCCGGGCCTCGTGTGACGCCTCACTCAAACGTCTCGGCGTCGACCACATCGACCTGTACTACCAGCACCGGGTGGATCCCAACGTCCCGATCGAGGAGACGGTAGGCGCGATGGCGGACCTGGTCAGGCAAGGCAAGGTGCGCTACCTCGGTCTCTCCGAGGCCGCGCCGGCGACGCTGCGGCGGGCCCACACAACCCACCCGATCAGCGCGCTCCAGACCGAGTACTCACTGTGGAGCCGCGATCCCGAGGACGAGGTCCTCCCGACGTGCCGCGAGCTCGGAATCGGCTTCGTCGCCTACAGCCCGCTCGGGCGGGGCTTCCTCACGGGGCGGTTCCAGCGGTTCGAAGACCTCCCGCCGGACGACTACCGCCGTACCGTGCCCCGCTTCCAGGGGGCGAACTTCCAGAAGAATCTCGACCTCGTCCGGAAGGTCGAGGAGATCGCCCGGGAAAAACGCTGCAGTCCGGCGCAGCTCGCGCTGGCGTGGCTGCTCGCTCAGGGCGAAGACATCGTGCCGATCCCGGGCACGAAGCAGCGTAGTCGGCTGGAGGAGAACGTCGGCGCGCTGGGTGTGGTGCTCACCGCCGACGACCTGCGGCGCATCGACGCCGTGGCGCCGCAGGGCGTGGCGGCGGGCGACCGGTATCCGGAAGGGATGAAGCAGCTCGTGAACCGCTAGGTCACGGGGTGAGGGCCCGGCCGAGCAGATAGCGCTCGGCGAACAGGATGGTCGCGTAGAACTGGAAGTCCTGGTTCCCCTTCTTGCGGAACCCGTGGCCCTCGTCCTTCGCCATAAGGTACCACACGGGAACGCCGCGCCGCTTCAAGGCCGCGGCCATCTGCTCGGCTTCGCTGCGCGGCACGCGCGGATCGTTCATCCCCTGAACGATGAACAGGGGCTTCGTGACCCGGTCGACGTGATTGAGGGGAGCCATCCGCTCCATCCAGGCGTGCATGGTGGAGTCGCGCTCGTCGCCGTACTCCACCCGCCGCAGGTCCTGGCGGTAGCCGGACGTGTTTTGGAGGAAGGTGGCGAGGTTCGACATCCCCACCACGTCCACCGAGCAGCAGATCCGGTCGTCGTACGACGTCGCGGTCACGAGCGTCATGTGGCCGCCGTAGCTCCCACCAGTGACGAGCACGCGGTCGGCGTCGAGGTCCGGCCGCGTGCGGATCCACTCGAGCAGCGCGCCGATGTCCTTGTAGGCGCCCTCGCGCAGCGCGCCGTTGTCGAGCTTGACGAACGTTTTCCCGTAGCCCGTCGAGCCGCGGATGTTGGGGAAGATCACCGCGACGCCCAGCTCGTTGAGAAAGAAGTTGTTCCGGCCGAGGAACCCGGGCCGCGACTGCCCCTCGGGCCCGCCGTGGATGTTCACGATCACCGGCCGCCGCCCGCCGAAGCGCGGGGGCGGGGGCGGTTTGTAGAGGAAGCCCGAGATCGGGCGGTTGTCGAAGCTCGTCCAGTGGATCAGCTCGGGCTCGGCGAAGTCGGCGGTGTTGAGACCTGCGGTCTCGCTTTCCGTCCATCGGATCAGCTTGCCAGTGACGAGGTCGAGCGAATAGGCGTCCGCGTTGGACCGGGCGGACGTGTACGTGAAGCCGAGCTCGCCGTTACCGTGTCGCCAGCGGACCCCGGAGACGAGCCCCGTGGGAATCTGCGGAATCCGGCGCTCGACGCCGGTGGCAGCGTTGATCACGTGCAGCACGCCGACGCCGTCCTCGTTCGTGACGAACGCGAGCCAGCGTCCGTCCGGGGACAGCTCGAACTCGTCCACGTCCCACGGGATCTCGGTCGTCAGGAACCGGTAGTGCTTCGTGGCGAGGTCGAGGTAGGCGAGGCGCTGGAACTCCGAGCCCAGGTCCGTCGTGAGATAGACGCCCTTGCCGTCGCGGCTGAACTGCGCGCCGCCCCCCCCGTAGGCGACGCTGTCGTTTCCCTGCGTGGGAGTGAGAAGCGTTTTCTCCGCCGTCGCGACGTCCACGAGCCAGAGGTAGCTCTGGTTCACGGAGATCTCCTGAACCAACACGATCTGGCGGTCGTCGGGGGACCAGTCCGCGGGCCCGTAGCCGCCGCCCTCGAGCTGGAGCACCATCCGATCGGTCGCGGGATTGCTCGGGTCCATCACCCAGAGATCGAGGTCGCGGCCGTTGCGGCGCGTGGACATGTAGGCGTAGCGGTCGCCCCGGTGCGACCACGCCCCGCCCACATTGCGGGATTTCCCGTCGGTGAGCAGGGTGACGTCGCCGGTGGCGACGTCGTAGCGATACTTCTGGAAGAACTCGGCGCCGCCGACGTCCTTGGTGAACATGATGTAGCGCCCGTCGGTCGGTTGGTACGACGCGCCGGACACGGGGTCGGGAAAGAAGGTGAGCTGGGTGCGGTCGCCGCCCGGGAACTTCACCCGGTGCATCTGCGGCGCGTCGCCGAACCGGGTCCCGATGATCATCTCGCGGCGCGTCGGATGCCAGTCCCAGAACCCCGCCGAGCGGGACTCGCTGTAGCGGCGCACCGCGTCGGCCAGCCCCGAGGGGATGGTGGGGACGCCGTCGGTCACGAGGTTCTCGGTGGGGGCGACGACGCCGGTCTGGGCCAGCGCCGCACCGGGGAGTGCGAGCGCAATCAGCAACACAGGGGTGGGCCTGATCATACGGAGTTCCGTCGGTCGCGGATGCCGGACTAAGCTACGGCGCCGTGAGGCCGGTTGCGAGCGGCAGTGCAGCGCCTCGCGGGGCGTGTAGCTTTGTAGGTCCATGAGCGCGTACCGATATCCCGAGAGTCACGTCTTCTACCGCAAGCTGGGACGCCCGTATCCGCGCATCGTGCGGGGCGAGGGGTGCTGGCTGTACGACGAGCAGGGCAAGCGCTACCTCGACGCCTGCGGCGGCGCCTTCGTGGCGAACCTCGGCCACTCGAACCCCGACGTGGCGGACGCCCTCGCCCGCCAGGCGCGCCAGTTCGGCTACCTCTCGGCCACCGCGTTCACGCACGAGCCGATCGAGCAGCTCGCCGCCGAGCTCGCGGCCACGCTCCCCGGCGATCTCGACAAGCTGTACTTCCTCTCGTCGGGCTCCGAAGCGGTCGAGGCGGCGCTGAAGCTGGCGCGCCAGTACTGGGTGGAGCGCGGACGGCCCAAGAAGCACAAGATCGTCGCGCTCGCCCCCGCCTATCACGGCAACACGCTGCTCGCCCTCTCCGCGTCGGCGCGCGAGCACTACAAGACGTTTTACCGTGAATGGCTGGTCGACGTGCACAGGATCCCCGCGCCGTACCCGTACCGGTGCGCGTGCGGCGGCCGCGACGCGGCCTGCCCGGCCTGCGGCGGCGCGGCGCTCGAGGACGCGATCCTCCGGCTCGGCGCGGAGCACGTGGCGGCGTTCATCGCGGAGCCGGTCGGCGGGTCGTCCACCGGCGCCTCGACCCCCCGGCCCGACTATTTCCGGCGGATCCGCGAGATCTGCGACCGCCACGAGGTGCTGTTCATCGCGGACGAGATCCTGTGCGGGGCGGGCCGCACGGGCGCGTGGTGGGCGATCGAGCCCTACGGGGCGGTGCCCGACATCATGACCCTCGGGAAGGGTATCGCGGGTGGCTACGCGGCGCTCTCCGCCGTCGCGGTGCCGGAGCGGATCATCGACGTCATCGCGAACGGCTCGGGCAGCTTCATGCACGCGCAGACGTTCTCGCATCATCCGGTGGCGTGCGCCGCCGGGCTCGCCGTGGTGCGTCACCTGAAGGCCCACCAGCTCGTCGCGCTCTGTGCCGAGATCGGCCGCGTGCTGCACCGCCGGCTCGCGGCGCTCGGTGAGCTGCCCCACGTCGGCGACGTGCGGGGCCGGGGGCTGCTCGCGGGGGTGGAGTTCGTCGAGGACAAGGCCACGCGCGCGCCGTTCCCCCGCGCGGCGAAGTTCGCCGAGGCGTTCACCGAGGCGGCGCAGGCTGCAGGGCTCGTCGTGTGGCCCAACGTGGGGCACGCGGACGGCGAGAACGGCGACCTGGTGATGATCGCCCCCCCGTTCATCATCACGGAACGCGAGATCGACGAGATCGTGCAGCGGTTTGCGGCGGCGATGGAGGCGACGGTGAAGAGAGTAGTCAGTCGTCAGTCGTCAGCAACTGACAACTGATACCTGACGACGCTGGAGGCGCGTATGACAGCGACGGCAGCGGCACAGTCGAAGGTCACCTACACGTCGGCGAACGTCGACTGGGAGTCCTTCCACCGCCAGTTCGACGAGGCGCTCGCCCGGGTGCGCGCCCAGCTCGACCGCGACTACCCGCTCTACATCGCGGGTGAGGCCGTCCCGTCGGGCGCGGCACCGATTTTGGACACGTCGCCGATCGACACGAGCGTGCGGCTCGGCCGCTTCGCCGCCGCGACGGCGGAGCACGTCGACCGCGCCGTCGCCGAGGCGCACGCAGCGCAGCGCGTGTGGGGCCACCTGCCGTGGCGCGAGCGGGTGGCCACGCTGCGCCGGGCGGCGGAGCTGATCCGTGAGCGCAAGTTCGAGCTGGCCGCGATCATGAGCCTCGAGGTGGGGAAGAGTCGGCTCGAGTCGATGGGCGACGCGGAAGAATCGGCGGACCTCATCGACTATTACTGCCAGGAGCTCGAAGACGCGAACGGCTTCATGCGCGAGATGGCGAAGGTCACGCCGGTGGAACGGAACACCGACGTGCTCCGGCCCTACGGTGTGTTCGCCTGCATCGCGCCGTTCAACTTCCCCCTCGCGCTCTCGACCGGCATGTCCGCCGCCGCGCTCGTCACGGGGAACGCCGTCGTGTACAAGCCGGCGGAAGAGACGCCCTGGACGGGGCTCAAACTGTACGAGGTGTATCGGGACGCGGGGCTCCCGGCGGGCACGTTCAACTACGTGTCGGGGACCGGCGAGGCGGCGGGCGAGGCGCTGTGGCGGCACCTCGACGTGGACGGCGTGGTCTTCACGGGCTCGAAGGCGGTGGGGATGCACATCTACAAGGGCCTCTCCCAGCAGTGGATCAAGCCCTGCCTCCTCGAGATGGGCGGCAAGAACGCGGCCGTGGTGATGGACAGCGCCGATCTGGATGCCGCGGCCGAAGGCGTGATGCGCTCCGCGTTCGGGTTCCAGAACCAGAAGTGCAGCGCCACGTCGCGCGTGTACGTGCACCGGCTGGTCAAAGCCCCGTTCCTCGAGCGGCTCGTCGAGCAGACGAGGGCGATCCGGATCGGCGACCCGACCGAGCGGGACGTGTCTTTCGGCCCGGTGATCAACGCGGCGGCGGTCGAGCGCTTCGAGCGCGCGGTGGCGCAGGCGGAGCGGGAGGGCAAAGTTCTGCTCGGCGGCGAGCGGCTCCGGAGCGGAGTCTTCGATCGCGGGCACTTCGTCGCGCCGACGATCGCCGAGCTGCCGCTGTCGTCCCCCCTGTTCTTGGAGGAGCTGTTCGTGCCGATCCTCGCGGTCGGGGAAGTGACGAGCCTGCACCAGGCGATCGCCGAAACTAACAAGGCGGAGTACGGCCTCGCGGCGGGGCTCTTCTCGAAGCGGCCGGACGACGTCGAGCGCTTCTTCGACGAGGTCGAGGCCGGGGTGTGCTACGTGAACAAGCGCACCGGCGCCACGACGGGCGCGTGGCCGGGAGCGCAGCCGTTCACCGGCTGGAAGGGATCGGGCTCGACCGGCAAGGGCGGCTGCGGGCCGTACTACGTCGCGCAGTTCATGCGGGAGCAGAGCCGGACCGTCATCGAGGCCTCGCGATGAGGGACTATCCCCGGATCGTCGTGCCGCCTCCGGGCCCCAAGGCGCGGCAGATCGTCGAGCGGCAGAACCGCTGGGCGTCGACCTCCTACCCCAAGGAGTACCCGCTCGTCATCGCGCGCGGCGAGCGCGCCGTGGTCGAGGATGTGGACGGGAACCGCTATCTGGACTTCATGGCGGGAATCGCCGTCGCCTCGACGGGCTACGGCCACCCCATGGTGGTGCGCGCGATTCAGGACGCGGCAGGCCGGTTCCTCCACATCTGCGGCTCGGACTTCTACTTCGAGAGCTTCGCCGCCCTGTGCGAGCGGCTGGCGGCGCTCGGCCCGGGTCCGAGCAAGAAGCGGGTGTTCCTCGCGAACTCGGGGACCGAGGCGGTGGAGGGCGCGATCAAACTGGCACGTCATTCAACCGGCCGGCCGGCGCTCGTCGCCTTCACGGGCGGGTTCCACGGCCGCACCATGGGAGGCGTGAGCCTGACCGCCAGCAAGGCCGTGCAGCGCGCCGGGTTCGCGCCGTTCCTCCCCGAGGTGTACCACGTCCCCTACGCCTACCGCTACCGCTGCGACTTCTGCCGCGGGGAGCCCGCGTGCACCTGGCGATGCGTCTCCTCCATCGAGGACGACCTGTTCGCGAAACGGCTCGACCCGAAGAGCGTGGCGGCGGTTTTCGTGGAGCCGATCCAGGGGGAAGGCGGCTACGTCGTGCCGCCCCCGGGCTACCTCAAGGCGCTGCGCGAGCTGTGCGACCGCCACGGGATCCTCCTGGTGTGCGACGAGGTGCAGTGCGGCATCGGGCGGACGGGGAAGATGTTCGCGTGCGAGTACGAGGGCATCGAGCCGGACATCCTGCTCGCGGCGAAGGGCCTCGGGAGCGGCATGCCGATCGGCGCGATCATCGCGAAGGAGTCGATCATGAAGTGGCAGCCGGGCGCGCACGGCAGCACCTTCGGCGGAAACCCGGTGTGCTGCGCCGCGGCGCTCGCGACGCTCGACGTCGTCCAGCATGAGCTGCTCCCCAACGTGGCCCGCCTCGGCGAGCGGCTGCTCGCGGGGGTGAAGCGCCTGGAGGAGAAGTACGCCTCGATCGGCGAGGTCCGGGGGCGCGGGCTGATGATCGGGGTCGAGTTCGTGAAGGACCGCGCCACCCGCGAGCCCGCCCCGGATGTCCCGCACCAGCTCGTGGAGCACGCGTTCCGGAAGGGGCTGCTGCTGCTCGGTGCCGGAAAGAGCTCGCTCCGCCTCGCGCCGCCGCTCGTGATCGACGAGGACGACGTGGACACCGCGCTCCGGATCATTGACGAGTGCCTGACCGAGATGACGGACTAGGCGACTCCAAAGTCATGTCGATGACCGACGCCGTCGCGCGCTTCGTGCACGACGGCGACACGGTCGTCATCGAGGGCTTCACCCACCTCATCTGCTTCGCGGCCGGACACGAGATCATCCGCCAACGGCGGCGCGATCTCACGCTCGCCCGGCTCACCCCCGACCTGATCTACGATCAGATGATCGCCGCGGGCTGCGCCCGGAAGCTCGTGTTCTCGTGGGCGGGCAACCCCGGCGTGGGGTCGCTGCACGCGTTCCGGCGGGCCGTCGAGGGGAAGGGCAGGGCGGGGAGGGCTCTGGAAATCGAGGAGTACTCGCACTTCGGAATGGTGGCCCGGTTCGCCGCGGGCGCCGCCCGGCTGCCCTTCTGGCCGCTGCGCAACTACATGGGCACCGACCTGCCGCGCGCCAACGACCGCATCCGGAGCGTGACCTGCCCCTACACCGGGGAACGGCTCGCCACCGTGCCGGCGCTCAACCCCGACGTCACCATCGTCCACGCGCAGCGCGCCGACGCCCGGGGGAACACCCAGATCTGGGGCCTGCTCGGCGTCCAGAAGGAAGCGGCGTTCGCCTCACGCCGCGTGATCGTGGTCGTGGAGGAGCTGGTGGACGAGGGCGTCGTCCGCTCGGACCCGAACCGCACCGTGATCCCCGCCATGATCGTGGACGCGGTGGTGGTCGAGCCCTGGGGCGCGCATCCCTCCTACGCGCAGGGGTACTACGACCGCGACAACGCCTTCTACGTCGCGTGGGAGGGGATTTCGCGCGATCCCGGGAAGCTCGAGCGCTACCTCGACGAGTACGTGCACGGCGTGCCCGACCGGTCGGCGTACCTCGGGAAACAGGCCCATCTGGCCGTACGGCTCAAAGCGAAAGAGCGCTACTCGAACGGGGTGAACTACGGCTTCTGAGCCCGCGTACACCCCGGACGAGATGATGGCCACGGTCGCGGCGCGCGAGCTCGCGGACGGGGAAGTCGTGTTCGTCGGGATCGGTCTCCCGAATCTCGCGTGCAACCTGGCGCGCGCCACCCACGCTCCCAACCTCGTTCTGATCTATGAATCGGGCGCCGTGGGCGCTAGCCCCTCGCGGCTGCCGGTGTCGATCGGCGATCCGGCCCTCGTCACGGGCTCGCTCATGGTGTGCGGCATGGCGGACGTGTTCCAGCTGTTCCTCCAGAACGGGCGGATCGAGGTCGGGTTTCTCGGGGGCGCGCAGGTGGACCGCTACGGCAACATCAACACGACGGTGATCGGCGACTACGCGCGGCCCACCGTGCGCCTGCCCGGAAGCGGCGGCGCGGCGGAGATCGCGATCCACGCGCGGCGCACGCTGATCGTCTCCAAGCTCAATCCGCGGGCGTTCCCCGAGCGGGTGGACTTCGTCACGAGCCCGGGGCAGCGCGCGAATGGCAAGAGCCGGCGCGAGCTGGGGATGCCCGGCGCCGGGCCGGTGAAGGTGATCACCGACAAGGGCATTCTCGAGGCGGATGAAGAGAGTGGCGAGATGGTGCTCGCGGCGCTCTATCCCGGCGTGGAGGCGGCCGACGTGCAGGCCGGGGTGGGCTGGCCGCTGGGGCGCCGCGCCCGTCTCGCCGCCGTCGCCCCGCCGGGTGAGACTGAGCTCCGCCTCCTCCGGAACGTCCTCGACCCGCAGCAACTGTACCTCAAGGGATAATGCTCGCCGCGGCCGTGGCGATCGTGCTCGCCCAGGGGAGCGGGACGGATTCCCTCGCGGCGCGCGTGCGCCGGCTCGCCGACGGCTATCTCGCCGCCTACTTCGAGCGTCATCCCGACGAGGCGACGCTCGACGGCGTCGCGGACGCCCGTCACGACCGGCTGCCCGACGACGGGCCCGCGGCCATCGCGCGCTGGTGGGTGCGCGAAGACGCCTGGCTCGCGCAGCTGGAGCGGCTCGACGCCGCGCCGCTCGCGGGGCACCCCGAGTGGATCGCGTACGGCATCATGCACGAAGCGCTCGAGGGCTCGCTCGGGACGCGGTTGTGCCGGTTCGAGCTGTGGAACGTGAGCCACACGGGCGGTGGGTGGCTCGCAGTTGTCACGTCGCTCGGGGCGGTGCAGCCGGTCGGGACGGACGCGGCGCGGCGGGAGGCGCTGGCGCGCTGGCGCGCGATCCCCGGCTACATCGCGACCGCGACGGCGAACCAGCGCGAGGGCCTCCGCGTGGGCTACACCGCGCCGCAGGGCAACGTGCGCATCGTCCTCACCCAGCTCGATACCCTGCTCGTGACGCCGCTCGAGCAGTCGCCGCTCTACGGCCCGGCCCGCCGCGACTCCGCGCCGGGCTTCCGTGCCGCGCTGGGGCGCGTCATCACGCGGGAGATCACGCCGGCGATGCGGCGGTATCGCGAGTTTCTCGCGCAGGAGTATCTCCCGCGGGCGCGCGCCGCCATCGGCGTGTCGGCGAATCCCTACGGCGCCGAGTGCTACCGCGCGAGCATCCGCGCGGCGACGGGGCTCGCGCTCTCGCCCGACTCGATCCACCGGCTCGGTCTCGCGACCGTGGCGGAGCTCGAGGGGGAGATGCGCGCGATCGCCGAGCGGTCGTTCGGCACGAGGGACGTGGCGGGGCTGCTCGAACGTCTGCGCACGGACAGCGCGTCGACGTTCCGCTCGCGCGACCAGATGCTCGCGTCCGCGCGCGGAGCCGTCGCGCGCGCGCGCGCGGCGATGCCGGGCTGGTTCGGGCGCCTGCCCCGGGCTGAGGTCGTCGTCGAGCCGTACCCGGCGTTCCGGGAGCGCGAGAGCGTGGGCGAGTGGAACCCGCCCGCCGAGGACGGCAGCCGGCCGGGCATCTACTTCCTGAGCACGTACGATCCGGCACACAAGTCGCGGGCCGACGCCGAGCCCCTCACGTTCCACGAGACGATCCCGGGCCACCACCTCCAGGGGACGATCGCGCTCGAGCGCGGCGAGGCGATCCCCGCGATCGCGCGCTACTTCTGGTCGCCGGGGTTTGGCGAGGGGTGGGCGGAGTACGCCGAGCAGCTCGCGGACGAGATGGGACTGTACTCGTCCGACACGGCGCGGCTGGGCGCGCTCGCCGACATCACGCTCTCGGCGACGCTGCTCGTCGTGGACACCGGGATCAACGCTTTCGGCTGGTCGCGCGAGCAGGCGATCGCGTACATCCGGGAGCATACCCGCGTGCCGCGGCTGCGCGCCGAAGTGGCGGTCGATCGCTACCCGATCTGGCCTGCGCAAGGATTGTCGTACGGGTTGGGCCGCCTCGAGATCCGGCGCCTGCGCGCGGCCGCCGAGCGCACGCTCGGCGCGCGGTTCGACGTGAAGGTGTTCCACGACCGCGTGCTCGAGGACGGCGCGCTGCCGTTGCCCCTGCTCCGGGAGAAGATCGAGCGATGGATCGCCGCCGCGCGCTAGCCGTCGCGCTCGGGCTCGCAGCCGGCGCCGCGCCGGCGATGTCTCAGCGCGAGCCGGTGCTTAAACAGGTGGCGCTGCCGCACGCCTACTACTGGCGGGAGATGTACGTCCCCCAGGTGACGAGCGGGCCCGGCGCCGCGACGTGGTCACCCGACGGGACGGAGCTCGTGTACGCGATGCAGGGCTCGCTCTGGCGCCAGCGGCTCGGCTCCGGCGTCGCGCAGCAGCTGACGAACGGTCCGGGATATGACTATCAGCCGGACTGGTCGCCCGACGGGCGCACGGTCGTGTTCGCGCGCTACGCGGCCGACGCGATCGAGCTCGAACTGGTGGACCTCGCGTCGGGAGCCGTGCGGCCGCTCACGACCAGCGGCGCGGTGAACGTCGAGCCGCGCTGGTCCCCGGATGGATCGCGCATCGCCTTTGTGTCGTCCGTTTACAATCGCCGGTGGCACGTCTTCACCGTCGCGCCGGGCGACGGCACCCTCACCCGGCTCACGGAAGACACCGACTCGAAGCTCCCCCGCTACTACTACAGCACGTGGGACCACTACATCTCCCCCACCTGGTCCCCGGACGGCCGCGAGCTGCTGCTCGTGTCGAACCGCGGCCACATCCACGGGACGGGCGGGTTCTGGCGAATGGACGCGACTCCAGGGGCGCCGCTGCGGGAGATCCGCTACGAGGAAACGACCTGGAAGGCCCGCCCCGATTGGTCTTCCGATGGCCGGCGGGTGGTGTACAGCTCCTACCTCGGCCGCCAGTGGAACCAGCTCTGGCTGATGACGAGCGAGGGCGGCGACGCGTTCCCGCTCACCTACGGCGAGTTCGACGCAACGGCGCCGCGCTGGTCGCGCGACGGCAAGCACATCGCCTACGTCTCGAACGAGGACGGGAACACGTCGCTCTGGGTGGTCGATGTCCCAGGCGCCGCCCGGCGGCGCGTGGTCGCGACCGATCGGCGGTATCGCGGGCCGGTCGGGCGGCTGCGCATCGCCCTCGTGGATCGCGCCGGGCGGCCGTCGCCCGCGCGCGTCTCGGTCACGACCCCGGACGGGCGCAGCTGGGCGCCCGACGACGCGTGGCGTCACGCCGACGAGGCGTTCGACCGGTCGGAGCGCGGCTTCGAGTACGGCTACTTCCACACTGCCGGGACCGCCGAGCTCACGCTGCCGGCCGGAACGGCGAGTGTGGAGGTGTGGCACGGACCGGAATACCGCGTCGCCCGGGCGAGCGTGGCGATCGTCGCCGGACGCACGGTCACGCGGCGGATCGTGCTCGAGCGCCTGACCGATCTCCCGGCGCAGGGCTGGTGGAGCGGCGACCTCCACGTGCACATGAATTACGGCGGGGCGTATCGCAATACACCCGCCCACCTGGCGTTCCAGGCCCGCGCCGAGGACCTGCACCTCGTCGAGAACCTGATCGTGAACAAGGAGCAACGGATCCCGGACATCGCGTCGTTCCGGAGCGGCCCCGACCCCGTCTCGACCCGCGGGTTCCTCCTGCTGCACGGCCAGGAGTACCATACGAGCTACTGGGGACACATCGCGCTGTTGGGCCTCACCGATCACTACCTCCTCCCCGAGTACGCCGGCTATCCCAACACCGCCGCGGCGAGCCTCGCCCCGAGCAACGCTGAGGTCGCGGACCTCGCGCACGCCCAGGCCGCCCTGGTCGGCTACGTCCATCCGTTCGATGTCGCCCCCGATCCGGCGGACACGACCATCCCGCTGACCTACGAGCTGCCGGCCGACGTCGCGCTCGGCAAGGTCGACTACGTCGAGGTGATGGGGTACAGCGATCACCTCATCACATCGGACGTCTGGTACCGCCTCCTGAACTGCGGCTTCCGGCTGCCGGCCGGGGCGGGCACCGACGCGTTTCCGAATTTCGCCAGCTTGCGCGGGCCGCCGGGGCTCGTGCGGGTGTTCGTGAAGACCGGCCGTGAGTTCGATCACGGGCGCTGGCTGGCGGGGATCAAGGCGGGGAGGACCTTCGTCACCAACGCGCCGCTGCTCGAGTTCGCGCTGGCCGGGCGGGAGATCGGCGACGAGATCCGGGTCCCCACGGGCGGCGCCCGCCTGACCGCGCGCGTCGCCCTGCGCTCGAGCGTCCCCGTCGATCACCTGGAGATCGTCGGGAACGGCCGCGTAGTGGCGACGATCCCGCTCGCGCAGGGCGGCATGTCGGCTCGCGACAGCGTTTCGGTCCCGGTCACCCGGAGCGGCTGGTACGTGCTGCGGGCCTACGGGGACCGCGCCCGGCTGCCGGTGCTCGATC
>WNFU01001414.1_pt1 | contig 46525 bp, 44 predicted proteins | sample 5400121 | NCBI WGS metagenome assembly WNFU01 (sample SAMN13153360, study PRJNA577476) | soil metagenome | isolation source: 100 cm soil or saprolite under grassland replicate 1 | place: USA:California | collected 2016-06-15 | reverse complement strand
TGCCGGCTGATGAGCTGGGTCGCGGTCGAGCGCGCGATCCGGGTCGCCCGCCAGCGCGGCCTGCCCGCCGACATCCCCCGCTGGAGTGCGGTGCGTGACCGCATCTACAACCAGATCATGGAGCGTGGCTGGCACCCCGCCCGGCGGGCGTTCGTCCAGCACTACGACAGCGACGTGCTCGACGCCTCCCTGCTGCTCATGCCCCTGTGCAAGTTCATCGCGCCCACAGACCCACGGTGGATCTCCACGCTCGACGCCATCACCGCGGAGCTGGTCTCCGACAGCCTCGTCTACCGCTACAACGTGGACGCGTCGCCCGACGGGCTCGCCGGCGAGGAGGCGACCCTCTCGCTGTGCTCCTTCTGGTGGGTGGAGGCGCTCGCCCGGGCCGGGCGGCTCGACGAGGCGCGGCTGGCCTTCGAGAAGATGCTCACCTACGCGAACCACGTCGGGCTCTACTCGGAAGAGATCGGGCCGACGGGCGAGCAGCTCGGCAACTTTCCCCAGGCCTTGACGCACCTGGCGCTGATAAGCGCCGCCTACAATCTGGACCGCCAGCTCGGGTGAGGGCCGGCGAGCTCGTGCGCCTGGGCGGCGCGGCCTTCACGGCGGGCGGCGTCAACGCCGCTTCGCCGGCATCGCTCGCCGATTATCCCGCTCCAGCTGGCTACTGCCACTCCTTCGGACCTCGGCGATACGCGGCTGCTCGTCGCGCGACCCCGACCTCGGAACTCCGCGACCCGACTCTCGTGACCAAATCGTTCGAGTTGCGATGGAAACGTGACGAGCACGCCGGCCGGACAAGATTGCCGAACGAAATGGCCATTTTGCAGGTATTTTGTCTCCGACGTTTGGGCCACGGGATTGGAGCGATCCTCCTGGCGCTCGTGCTCTGAGAAGCATCGGCAGGTGAACCTCGCGGGGGGCCGGGCCGAGGCCGGGCCCCCGCTCTGGCACCCAGACGGGCCGAAGTCGCTTCGCTGAAAGGAAAACCGTCATGTTCCGGTCATCGATGAAGCCCGGATCCTGGTGCGAGAAACCGTTGTGGTCCTATCGCCAGACGTGTGAGCTGAGCAGGTAGTTCAAGGAGGCGATCGGCCGGGCGCCGCGAAATTTGCCTGGTCACCTTGAGCCACGTCGCGTACTGGTTGAACATCGACCGACGCGCTAAGCCAGCTGTTCGCTCGCCTCAGACGACAGTCGCGAACTATGGGACTAGTCGAAACCCGGCGCGTGGAGGAGGAAGGGCCGAGCTCCGTCCTCGAGATCTTCTCGCAGCCCGAGCAGGAACCGGACGAGAGCGGGATTCGAGCTCATGTCGCTGCGAAGACCTGTCAGCAGGCACCTCTCGTCCCAGAATGGGCACTGCCCTCCGGGGCACGGCTCCTCGACGTCCACTGCAGCCAGAAGATGACAGGAGGTTGGTCTCACGGCTCTATCTTCGGGCGGGAGGCCTGCTGGGTAATCGGGGAGCGGCCGGGTCTGAGCTCAGTAGTTCGCCGCAGCTGCCGGCCGCTACCTCGGGCCGTTCGTGGGGGAACACGCGGGCTTCACCGCGTTGTCCGGGCCGCCGCCAGAGGGGATCCCTGAGGTCGACCTCTCCGCGCGCATCCAAACAGCCTCCTAGAGGCTCGACCAGGAGCCGGCGCGCCGCGGGTCGAGCTCGACCTCGATCTCGATGGCCTTGCCTTCCTCGACACGGGGCGGAGCATCGGAGAGGCCCATGTGCGCGGCGAGGAAGGGCGCCAGATGACGGCCGACGATCTTCGCGGGCGGCCACCACAGAGGCTCGGTCTCGACAATCGACGAGTGCTTCCCGGGCTCGGCTCGCAGATACCGCGGAGATAGGCCGGTCAGCAGCAGGCCGCGGAGGACCGGGGTGAAGGGTTTGGGCTCGATCGCGGCCCCGGCGCCGGCCGCGATCGATTCGGCAGCAGCATCGGCCTGCTGAGCAGCGAGGCCCCCTTGCTTCACCGGGAAGTCTGTGAGATCGCCGGCAGCATAGACTTCGCCTTCGACCGCGACGCGACCGTGCGCATTGGTGCGCACGAACCCGCTCGCGTTATGGGGAACGCCCGCTAGGCGTGGGCCCTCGAGGCGTGGTAGCGCCACGACCCGGTCGGCCTCGATACGGCCCTGGGGGGCGAGGCGAAGCGACCCGTTCTCCACGGCCATCGGAGCTGTGTCCGTCCTCAGCGCGATTCCGCGACTCCCGAGCAGTTCACTGACGACCTCGCTTGCAACCGAGCCGAAGAGCTGTAGTGGTCTCTCCTCGGGTGTCACGAGCTCGAGCTGTACGCCGGTGACGCCCGCATCGGCGAGATGGACCGCGGTCAGGAGGGCGAGCTCGTAAAGGGGGAGGGCCCAGGTCACGCCCACGGGAAGTGCGAATACGAGCTTCCGGACGTGTCCTGTTCTTGCCTTCGACAGGAGAGAGCTCAGGAGAGCTTCGTCCTGCGGGCCGCGGAAGGTGAGGGCGCCGGGAACGCCCGGACGTGTTTGTGCGCCGAGCGCCATGAGGAGGGCGTCGTAGGCCAAGGTCTCTCCGTCTCCGGTCGTGACTTCTCGGCGCTTCGCGTCGACGGACTCGAGCTTCCCCTGTCGCAGGGTTGCGCCTGCGGCTTCGACGAGCGTCTTCAGCGGAAAGCGGCGCGCCTCGCCGACACGGAATGGCTCAGCGACGGCGAGAGGCCGGTAAGTGAATTCGCTCTCGGGCGCAAGGACCTCGACCGCTACGCGGTCTTCCGCCAGCGCGCGCATCGCCAGCGCGGCTTCGAGGGCGGCGACTCCGCCTCCGGCAACGAGGACGTGGCGCGGATGGTCTGACATGGCGAGGGCCTCCTTCGTTGTGCCGGCGAGTCTTGCAGGGCGAGGGAAGCAGGCATCGGGAGGAAACCTGAGCAGGCCTGCGGCTTGTCCGCAGAGTCGATCGGTCACTCCCCCGATGCTTGGCGGCAGCGCTCGCCCGATGCTGCGAATACGACAAGGAGGTCACCATGAAACGCTTACTGGCTGCAATCGACGGCTCCGACGGAGGACACGCCGCGGTCGACGAGGCTCTCGCTCTCGCGACTGATCTCGGCGCGACCGTGACGTTCGTTTACGTCCGCAAGACTGTCCCCCCAGGGCTCGGGAGCCCGTTCTACGAGCGCTCCTTGCATCAGGGTCTCGAACGGGCGCGCAGCGTCGTCGAGGAAGCAATGGAGCTGGCCGCGGAGGCCGGCATCCAGGCTGATGGCGAGATCCTCGAAGGAGACCCCGCCGACGAGATCGTGAGCCTGGCCGACAACCGCGACGTAGACCTCATCGTGGTCGGGTCTCGTGGGCACGGTCCACTACCGGGATCACTGCTCGGCAGCGTCTCGAGCGCGGTCGTCCAGCATGCACAGAGCCCGGTCCTCGTGGCGAAGAAGGTCCCGACCCGGCAACGGCAAGTCGCATAGCCTCACCCAGAGCGCCCGCGTGCTGCGGGCGCTCACACCCATCGCATGGACATCTTGCTGCTTGCTCTTGCCGCGAGTGCGACCGCATTGGCGACGGGGCTCGGGGCGATACCGGTCTTCTTTCTCGGCTCGAAGGCAGAGTTGCTGCGACCGATCCTGCTCGGAGGCACGATCGGCGCCATGAGCGTGGCCTCGCTGCTCGGGCTGCTTCGGCCGGCGCTGCAGGAGGGAGGGACGCTCTCGGTCGCCGCCGGAGTCGTGGCCGGAGCGTTCTTTCTCGTCGCCGCGGGCAGGCTTATCGGGCGTCACGATGTCCACGTCGGCGAGCTCCGAGGGGCGGGCGTGCGCCTCTCGGTGCTCGTGTTCGGAGTCCTGCTCGTCCACAGCCTCCCGGAGGGCCTCGCGATCGGCACCGCCTACGCGTCCGAGCGGACCGGGCTCAGCCTCTTCGTGATTCTCGCGATCGGGCTCCAGAACGTTCCCGAGGGGACGAGCGTGGCCGTGCCGATGGAGCTCGCCGGCTTCGGCCGCGTGAGCCAGTTTTGGGCGGCAGTGCTGACGAGCGCGCCGCAGCCGGTCGGTGCGATCGCCGCCTACCTGCTGGTCGAGCGGATCGCGGGCCTGCTGCCTATCTCCTTCGGTTTCGCCGCCGGGGCGATGTTGACGCTGGTCGCCCTCGAGCTCGTGCCGCAGGCCTTCACGCGGCAGCGCTGGGTCGGGGCAGGCGCGGGCACGACCGTCGGCGCGGCGGTCTTGCTCACACTCGCCGTGGTGTTTCAGGTCTAACCGGCGCTAGGGGTCGAGCCGCAGCCTCCTTGCGGAAATGCCGCAGCAGCTCGGCGGTGGGCCACGGATGGCGCCCAGCGACGCCTGACGGACACACCGCGAGATGAGCCAACACGAGAACAGGAGTCGCCATGAGGAACCGTAAGCTCTTCAACTACGGCGGTATTGCCGCCAGCGTCATCCTGATCGCCTTCGGCGCCGGCTCGATCGCAATCGGTGCCTGGGGCATCAACATCGTTCGCGACAACCTCAAGCAAGAGCAGATCCTTTTCGGTGACCACGCCACGGATCCGGCTGTCCCTGCAGGCCTCTCGGGCAAGCAGGTCACGACGGGCTCCAGGGCGCACGAATTCGCCGGGATGATGCGAAAGCACGCGCTCGAGGCGACCGGCGGACAGGTCTACGCCACGATGGGGCGCTTCCTCGACAGCAAGGGCAACCCGACCTCGGACGAGGCGAAGGCAGCCAAGGATCCGAAGACGGGGCAGCCGGTTGCTAACGGCAAGCGCGACATCTGGGTGACGGAGACGGCGCTCTCAACGGCCCTGAACACGGCCTACTTCGGTGAGCGAGTCGGCGTCTTCGGGATCGTCGTCGGGATCGCACTACTGCTAACGGGGATCGGATTCCTCGTCCTGATGCTCGTCGGCGGGGCTCTCGAGCCCGCCGCGGCAGCAGAGCCGGAGGCCGTCAGGCATCCGGCAACGGCCACAAACTGAGCCGGCGACTCCGCTCGGAAGGCGAAGGGCGGCCTCACGGTCGCCCTTCGTGCTTCGTGGAGTGCGGAAAAGCCGCAGCGAGAGTCCGTGAGAGCGCCGATTGCCGGGGCTCAGCTCCACTCAACAATGGGAGGAATTCGGCGAAAGGACAGATCATGAAAAGGAGCAAGCGCATCCGTTTGGCCGGCCTCGTTCTCGCAGGGACTGCTGCCTTGATCGCGGGATCGGCGGCGGCCGCTCCGGCTCACGGAACGGCGACGGTCACGATCCGCCACCAGGTTCGCGGCTGCCACACGTGGTCGTACAACGGTGGCTCGTACAAGGCCACAATCGCACTACAAATCGCCCGGGGCACAACCCTGACGGTCGTCAACCGCGATGTCATGCCACACAAGCTCCACCAGACGTCTGGGCGGGCCCTGAAGCTGACCACCCCGGCGATGAACCGCATGGCCGCGAAGGCGCAGGTCCGGTTCGTCAAGGCGGGTCTCTACCGCTTCACGACCAAGGCCGGCGAGGACTACGGGTGGGCCAGCAAGATGGAGACGGTCGGCGAGGACAACGTTCTTCGTCTGACGGTCAGGGTCAGGTAGCGCCGTGCTTCGCGATCGCTTGGCCAGGCACCCCGCGACGGTCTACGAGTCGCCTGTCGAGACCGACTCGGGCGCATTCTTCAAGGTCGCCGCGATGCTGCTCGGGTTCGCTGTCGCAGTGATCGGCTTCTTCGCGCTGATCATGTGGGCAGATGCTCGCGACGCACGCCATTCGCCAGGGACGTCAGACGTGTCCGCCGGCAGCCGCGACGTGACCGGGATGGCCGGGGCCAATTCAACCGCCGCCGGCCTTGAGAGCTACGCCGGCGCTGCGCCGGCGAACGCCGACGCGCTCGCCACTGCACACAAGGCGTTCCCGGCGGCGCTGGCGGCGGCGCCGCCCGGCCCGGTCGCGAACGTCAACCTCGTGCTTTCGGACATCACTGTCCAGATCGCGCCCGGGGTCAGGTACTCGGCCTGGGCCTGGGCCGGCGGGGCCCCCGGCCCGGTGATCCACGTGCGTCAGGGCCAGTTGGTCAAGATCACCTTGACGAACAAGGGTGCGATCCCACATTCCGTTGACTTCCACGCGGCGCGCGTCGCTCCCGACAAGGCATTCGCCGACGTCAAGCCGGGCAAGTCCGTCAGCTACACCTTCCGAGCGAACGACCCAGGCGTCTTCATGTACCACTGCGGCACCAAGCCGGTCTTGATGCACATCGCAAACGGCATGTACGGCGCGATCGTCGTCGAGCCGAAGGTAGGCGTGCTGCCGAAGACGGATAAGAACTACGTCCTGGTCGCCAGCGAGTGGTATCTCGCGTCGGACGGCCTCGAGTCGCCGGCGCAGTTCAACATGACCAAGGCGCATGCGAGGCAGCCGGACTGGATGACTTTCAACGGCTATGCCGGCCAGTACGTGAAGCATCCGCTGACGGCCGAGCCCGGCGAGCTCGTGCGGTTCTGGGTCGTCGACGCCGGCCCCTCGCTCGACACCGACTTCCACATCGTCGGCACCGTCCTCAACACCGCGTATCCGTTCGCGGACATGAAGCCTGCCGACGCCCTGCACAACGTGCAGACGGTGACGGTTCCGGCGGGCGGCGGCGGCGTCTTCGACGTGAGGATCGACAAGCCCGGCCTCTACCCGTTCGTCTCGCATGCCTTCGCAGCGGTCGACCAGGGTCAGGTCGGCCTCCTCAAGGTCGGCAACGTCAAAGGCACGATGAGCCATTGATCGCGCTTCAGTCCAGGCGAGTGCCCCGGTTGACCTCCAAGAGGCCACGACCGGGGCACGAGGCTGGCGCAAGCCGCCCGAGTCGAGTTCACTATCGGCCGCAGGTACCCCGAGACTCGACAGGGAGGGCAGGATCGTGACGCTCGTCTGGTTCGTGATCTGGTTCGTCTCGGACAGAATCGGCGACCGAGAGGCGCTTACCTTCCACCCGGTCAACGCGTGGGCCTGGACGTTGATCCTGGCCATCGCGCTCGACCTCAGCAGACAGCACGTTCGCGTGCGACGAGGCGACTAGCCGTCAGGCTCGCTGAGCGAGAATGCGTGCCTCCTCGCTCGATGCGAAGAGCGCGTTGAGGCGACTTCCAAATTCTTGCCAAATCGGGCATGCCCTGGATTCGAACGAGGCCCTCCGCGGAGGAAAAGACGAAGTCCTCAGGCCGCGCGCGGACAATGCCGAGCGCCCTTGTGCGGTGTTCGTGGAGGAGGGCCGGGAGCTTGGGCGGCACGACTACGCCAAAAGAGTTCTTGGGCCGGACAAGCTGGCGCGAGCCCGAGTATGCCTCGCCGGGCATGTCCCGCCATCGGGAAAGATGCCCCTCTCTGCGGCGAACTACTGATAATCCTCTTGTGCCCGAGTCGGACCGCCTTCGCGCTCTTCTCGACGCCGGCATTGCGTTGTCGTCCGAGCTCTCGCTCGACGCAGTTCTCCAGAAGATCGTGGAGGCCGCTGCCGAGCTGACCGGTGCTCAGTACGCCGCGCTGGGCGTCATCGACCCGAGCGGTCAGATACTGGAGCGCTTCGTGGTCACCGGCATCGACGAGGAAACACAAGCTGCGATCGGCGATCTCCCTCGAGGCGGCGGCATCCTCGGGGCCCTCATCCAGGAAGCGCGGCCCCTGCGGCTCGACGACCTCGCCAAACACTCCCGCTCGGTTGGCTTTCCGCCGAACCATCCGCCGATGAAGAGCTTCCTCGGCGTCCCGATCATGCTTCGTGGGATCGCCTACGGAAACCTCTACCTGACCGAGAAGGCCGGCGGCGCGCCGTTCACCGAAGAGGATGAGGAGCTAACGATGCTTCTGGCTTCCCAGGCAGCTGTTGCTGTCGAGAACGCGCGCCTCTACGAGTCGGCCAAACGCTGGCTTCGTCAATTGGAATCGCTGAACGAGATCGCCGACGCGCTCGTTTCGGAGATGGAGTTGCCTCGCCTACTGGACCTCGTGGCGGCAAGGCTCCGGGAGCTCGTCCGCGCTCGCCTCGTTGCGATTGCACTCCCCGCCCCGGACGGTGACCTCATCATCCGTGCGGCGGCGGGTGAGGGAGCATTGGACCTCACAGAAACGCGTCTTCAAGCCGGAGAATCGAAAATGGGCCGTGTTCTCGAGCGCCGCCGCAGCGAGCGAGTGGACTCGATCCTTGACGATCTCGAGGTAGAACGAGATGTGGCTCGCCGCATGGGGGCTCGGACTGGACTGTATGTCCCGCTCTTGTTGCGTGACCGGGCGATCGGCGTCATTGCAGCGCACGACAAGGAGGATGCGGACCCCCGCTTCTCCGGCGAGGACGTTCGCCTTACCGAGACGTTTGCCGCTCGAGTCGCAGTCGCTGTCGACCTATCCGAGCGAGTCGCGAGCGATGCCTTGCGCCGCGTGGTGGCTGCCCAAGAGCTCGAGCGCCGCCGACTCGCACGCGAGTTGCACGACGAGACCGGTCAGGCGCTGACCTCGATCCTCCTCGGGCTGAAAGGGGTTGACGATGCGCGCAACGAGGAGGATGTCCGCGCAGCCACGGCCCAACTCCGCGAGCTCGTGGTGACGACGCTCCAGGACGTGCGGCGACTGGCCGTCGAGCTGCGGCCCAAGGCGCTGGACGACTTCGGCCTCGTTCCCGCTCTCGAACGCCTGGCCGAGACGTTCGGCGAGCAAACGGGGATCCAGGTCGAGCTGGAGCCGCAACTGGGCGACAAGCGGTTACCCTCGGAGCTCGAGACGGCTCTCTACCGCATCACCCAGGAGGCGCTGACGAACGTGGTCAAGCACGCGCAGGCGAACCACGTGAGCATCGTGCTCACGCGCCGGGAGGGATCCGTCACAGCGCTGATCGAGGACGACGGACGAGGCTTCACACCTGGTCAAACGCGTGAGGACGGGCTCGGGCTGGTCGGTATGCAGGAGCGGATCGCGCTCGTCGGGGGACAGCTCACCGTCGAGTCGTCGCGAGGCGGCGGGACGACGCTGGCCGTCGAGGTGCCGCTGCGATGAGCATCCGCGTCCTGATCGTCGACGACCATGCCGTCGTGCGCTCGGGCCTGCGACGGGTGCTCGAGGCCGAAGAGGACATCGAGGTCGTCGGCGAAGCGGGGGACATGCGCGGCGCCGTCTTCGAAGCACGGGCGCAGAAGCCCGACGTCGTCCTGATGGACGTCGTCATGCCGGGCCCGACGGGAATCGAGGCGACCCCGGCCGTGCTCAAGGAAGCGCCTGAGGCCAAGGTCCTCGTTCTCTCGATGCAGGACGACCCGCGCTACGTGCGGGAGGCGTTTGCAGCCGGTGCCAGCGGCTACGTCTTGAAGGAGGCCGCCGATGCCGAGGTGGTCGATGCGGTGCGGGAGGTGTCCGGCGGCGGGCGCTACGTGCATCCCGCTCTCGGAGCGCGCCTCGTGGCCGCGGAGGCCGAAGAGCGCACGCGGGCCGACGAAGATCCGCTCTCGGATCGAGAGCGCGAGGTGCTACGCCTGCTCGCCCTGGGACATACCAACCAGGAGATCGCAGAGATGCTCTACCTGTCGGTGCGAACGGTGGAGACGCACCGCGCCCACATCATGCAGAAGCTCCGCCTTTCGACTCGCGCCGAGCTGGTGCGCTACGCGATCGAGCAAGGATTCCTCGAACAAGCACGCGAGTAGGCGCGCGAGTCCGGCCTCGGGCCTGCCTCAACTCGCGCGGCCCCCCACAATGACGTTGGTGCTCACGCTAGGCGACGACGTCGAGCGTTCGCTGAACCGGGCGAACAACGACTTCGACGTGCACCGGAATGTCCAGCGCCATTGAGATGAGGCATGCCCTCTCGGCCTGGTGTGCAGCGGACTCCGCCGCTTCGAGAAGCCCAGGTTCAGTCCGGAGCGCGGCCGTCAGTTCAATGGCGACAAAGCCGAATCGGCCATCGTCGCGTGCGGTCACGTGGCCGGTCCCGCTGACGTTGAGCGCGTAGAGCGGAATCTCGCGCCGTTCAGCAACCGCGGCCAGGGTGACCGAGTAACACGTTGCGACGGACGCGACGAGGAGGTCCTCGGGGCTCCAGACGCCCGGGAGGCCGCCTCGGAACTCGGGGGGCGTCGCCACCTCGAGCTTTGGCTTCTCCGGCGAGGAGACGCTGGTCAGACGGCCGCCCTGCCAGGCGACGCTTACTCTGAATCGAAAGTCTTTCGTGATGCTCATCTCGCACCTTCTTTCCAAGGCGTCACGACCACGCGCTCAGCCGGCGGGTCGATGAAGTCGATGTCGCCGAACGGCACCCGCGTCACTCCGCGGTCGCCGATCACCACGAGTTCTCGGTGCGTGGGGTCCACTGATGCCACGTATCCGAGCCTGCCCGCCGGAGTCTCGACGGAGAACGCCTCGCAGTGCTCGAGCCAGTAACCGTTCGCCCAGCAGTCCGAACTTGTCCGATTAGCCGTCGGGATCGTCTCCTGCATCTGTGTCTCCTTTCGTCTCCACTCCGACTCTGCAGCCGAGGGAAGTTCGTGGCATCGGTGGGGTGGCGTACTCTCGCTGCGGCTTTCCCGCAGACCGAAATCGGGGCGGTCACTGATGCCCCGGCCGCGCAGCGGGAGCAGGGTTCGTACATGCGCATCAGCTATGCGATCACCTGGCAGGAGCCCGACGCCGAGCCGCGGTCGGGCCGGCTCGAGCTGGAGCCGCGTGGCCTCAGCTTCGAGGGCTCGAACGGCAACGGCGTGGCGATCGAGGAGATCACGTACGACGAGCTCTCCGCCGTTCGAATCGCGCGCACTCCAGGCGACCGGCTCTCCGGCCGGCCGACGCTGGTGCTCGAGCGACGAACCGGCGGCCCGATCCGCATCGCCAGCGTCGCCCAACCGGGCATCATCTCGGAGCTAGCCGAGCACCTCGCCGCACTCCACCTCGGAGAGGAGCTATCCCTGAGCCGCGTCGTCGTCGTCCTGCCGCTGAAGGAGGGAGCACATGACCGCGCGGCGGCCGTCCTCGAGCAGGGACCGCCCTTCGATCCCGAGCAGGCCGGCCTCGAACGCCACCAGGTGTACCTCACCGATCGCGAGGCGATCTTCGTCTTTGAGGCCGACGCGGCAGATGCCGTGGACAGGCTCGCCAAGGACACGACGCTCTGGGGCGCAGCGGCGGCCTGGAAGGAGCTCGTGGCGGGCCCGCCGCGGCTCGCGGAGGAGGCCTTCTCCTGGGTGCAGGCGCCTCCAATCGAGTACATCTCGTCCGGCCCGAGCCCCGGTCCGGGCGATAGCGAGGGCGGCGACGTCTACTCGCCCTAGAGAAAGGCGGCGCTACGGTAGAAGCCGAATCGTCGCGCGGCGACAGCCATCGTCGTCGGCGCTCGATCTGGTTACGCGGCGGAGGAGGAGTCCCTAGCTCGCCCGAGAGCGATGACCCTCCACATCGCGAGGCCGACCACTGCGAACAAGATCAGCGTTACGACTACGGTTGCGCTGAGCCCGGCGACGAACCACGTCCAGCCCTTCGAGAAGTCGAGCATCTGGCTCCTTTCCGTTCGACTACGTCTCGAGAGTCGCAGGCTCGTCGCCTGTGAGCATCGGCGTGTCCACGGATCGGGAGCGCGGGAAAGCCGCAGGCGCTCTTCCCGCAATCCGGACGACGCTAATCCGACGCGAACGCCTGGAAGAAGGTCGGGAACGTTCCGAGGAGACCGAGCGCGAGCAGGACGGCGGTAGCGATGAGGACCGGGCGCAGCGGCGGGCTCTTCTGGCGCCAGAGCGCCGTTAGAAGTGCCCAGGCGGCGAAGAAGACCGCGCTCGAGATGATGGTCTTTCCCGACAGCGGGCCGACACGGTCATTGAACTGCAGGAAATCGGCGGTCCCGGTCCTCGCCTCGGCGAGCGTCGTTAGGATCCCCAACGTCAGGGCACCGATCCCGGTGGCGAGCACGACTGCGGCGGCCGGTCCCAGCGGACGCTCGGGCGCGGCCTGCGCCACAGACCCGGCGGTGGTCAGTGTCTCGTTCATGGCTTCTCCTTCATTTCACCGCTGCGGCTTTGGTGATCAGCGCTCCGAACAGGCCGGCGATCGCCGCGACGGCGAACCCTCCGACGAAGAGGGCCATCGTGAGGCGGCGCAACGTTCGGTTGCGGACGAGGTCGGCGCCGTAATAGAGAACGAGGAACGCCGCCGCCGTCGCCAGCATCGGCGCGATCCACGCGATGTGCTCCTTCCACTCCATCCCGAACTCGTGCCAGTCCTTCGTGTCCGGGTTGGCGAGCAGGATCGACTTCGCGCTGTTCGGGCCCTTCTCGCGGTACCAGGGGTAGACGATCCAGGTGCCGGTCAGCACAGTGGCCCATGCGAGGAGGGCCATCGACGTGACCCCGACTCGAAGACGGAACAGGCGCTCGCGGATGCCCTCGGGCGTCACGAGCTCCGGCCGGAAGCTCCAGAGGCCCGCGAGCCCGCCGGCAAACGCCAGCAGGAAGAGCGATCCGATGACCATCCCGTGAATGAGAGTCCAGGTCTCGCGGCTCGTCAGCTCCACTCTCGCTCCTTCTGATCGATTTCGGTGCGCAGTCTCGCGCATCCGTGAAACTCCTCCATCCGTGAATTCCCGAAACACTGGTCCGGGAATGCACCGATCGGCGAACCCTAACGGCCGAGAAGGTTGCGGACGGCCGCGGCAATCACGAGCTCTTCCCGCGCGGGAACCACCTCCACCCCCACGTCGCCGAGGAAGCGGAGCCTGCCGGCGACCGCGTCGCGGACGTCTGACCGATTCTCGCCGACGCCGCCCGAGAACGCGAGCGTGTCGAGGCCGCCGAGGGCGGCGGTCATCTGCGCAACAGCAGCTCCGATCCGGTACGTGTAGACGGCGAAGCCGAGCGGCTCCTCCAGGCCGCCGAGCGCCGCGAGCCCCGACTCGTGCTCCAGCCCCCGGTCGAGTTCCTCCAGGCTCAGTCCGCGCTCGCGAAGGAGGTAGAGGAGCGCCCCTGGATCGACCGAGCCCGACCGGGTCTCCATCGGGACCCCCTCTAAGGGGCTGAAGCCCATGCTCGTGTCGACGGAACGGCCGCCGCGCACGGCCGTCACCGAGCAGCCCCCGCCGAGGTGGCAGACGACGAGACGCTCGGTCTCGAGCTGGGAGGCGACCCACTGAACGGCAAGGCCGTGAAACCCGTACCGTCGGATGCCCCAGTCGTCGCGCCAGGTGTGGGGGACGGCGTACGTCGCAGCCTCCTCGGGAATCGACGTGTGGAACGCCGTGTCGAAGACCGCCACCTGAGGGACGTCGGGCAACGCGGCCAGCGCCTCACGGATCGCGCGCAGAGCAGGCTCGTTGTGGAGCGGCGCAAGCGGCACGAGCTCCTCGATCGCCGCGAGCACCTCGTCGTCGATCAGCGTCGGCTGCACGAAGCGCACCCCACCGTGCACGACCCGGTGACCGACCGCCTCGGCCGGCTCGTAGCCGTCGACGGGCCGCGACTCCTCGCCGTCGACGAGATGGCGCTTCAGGCTCGTCGAGCCGGCATTAACAGCTAGAACGGCCAGATCCAGTTGGCGACGTCGGGGTCGTCCTCGCCGTGCTCGCGCGTCCAGGCACGCAGGCGGAGCCGCTCGTCGGCCATGTGCTGCCGGAGCTCGGCTGCGCGGACGCCGAGGCCGGGTACGCGGTCGATGACGTCCATAACCAGATGGAAGCGGTCGAGGTCGTTGAGCATGACCATGTCGAAGGGGGTCGTGGTCGTCCCCTCCTCCTTGTAGCCGCGGACGTGCAGGTTGTGATGATTCGCGCGCCGGTACGTGAGCCGATGAATGAGCCATGGGTAGCCGTGGTAGGCGAAGACGATCGGACGGTTCGTCGTGAAGAGGGAGTCGAACTCCCCGTCGGGTAGCCCGTGGGGATGCTCGCTCTCTGGCTGGAGGCGCATGAGGTCGACGACGTTCACCACGCGCACCTTCAGGTCGGGCAGGTGCTCGCGGAGGATCGCCGTGGCCGCCAGGGTCTCGAGTGTGGGGATGTCGCCGCAGCAGGTCAGCACGACGTCCGGCTCTCCGCCCGCGTCGTTCGAGGCCCATTCCCAGATGCCGAGGCCGCGAGTGCAGTGGCTGATCGCGTCCTCCATCGGCAGGTAGTTCAGGGCCGGCTGCTTGCCGGCGACGATCGCGTTCACGTAATGGCGGCTGCGCAAGCAATGGTCGGCGACCGAGAGCAGCGTGTTGGCGTCGGGCGGCAGGTAGACGCGGATGATCTCCGCCTTCTTGTTCACGACGTGGTCGATGAAGCCGGGGTCCTGGTGCGAGAAGCCGTTGTGGTCCTGCCGCCAGACGTGCGAGCTGAGCAGGTAGTTGAGGGAGGCAATCGGCCGCCGCCACGGGATCTGCCTCGTCACCTTGAGCCACTTCGCATGCTGGTTGAACATCGAGTCGATGATGTGGATGAAGGCCTCGTAGCAGTTGAACAGGCCGTGGCGGCCGGTCAGCAGGTAGCCCTCGAGCCAGCCCTGGCAGAGGTGTTCGGACAGGACCTCCATCACGCGCCCGTCCGGCGAGAGCCACTCGTCGGTGGGTGCGGTCTCGGCATCCCAGGCACGGGCTGTGACTGAGAAGACGTCCCCAAGGCGGTTGGAGGCGGTCTCGTCCGGGCCGAAGAGGCGGAAGTTGTCGGGATTGCGGGCGATGACATCGCGGAGGAAGCCGCCGAGCACTCTCGTCGCCTCACCGAACGTCGTCCCCGGCTTCGGCACGTCGACGGCGTAGTCGCGGAAGTCCGGGAGGAGGAGGTCGCGCAGGAGCAGGCCTCCGTTCGCGTGCGGGTTCGCGCTCATCCGGCGCTCGCCTCGCGGCGGGAGGTCGGCGAGCTCCTCGATCAGTCGGCCCTCCTGGTCGAACAGCTCTTCCGGCCCGTAGCTGCGCAGCCACTCGTCGAGCACGCGGAGATGCTCAGGGTTGTCGCGCACGTCGGCCACAGGCACCTGGTGCGAGCGCCACGTGCCCTCGACGGGCAGGCCGTCGACCTCCTTTGGGCCGGTCCAGCCCTTCGGGGTGCGGAGGACGATCATCGGCCAGCTCGGTCGGCCGGCTTCGCCGTCGACACGGGCCGCCTGCTGGATGCGAGCGATCTCGTCCAGCGACTCGTCGAGCGCCGCGGCGAGGCGCTGGTGAACCGCCGCCGGCTCTTCGTCGTCGAAGCCGCCCGAGACGATCAGCGGGCGGTAGCCGTAGCCCTCGAAGAGCGAGACGAGCTCCTCCTCCGGAATCCGGGCGAGCACCGTCGGGTTGGCGATTTTGTATCCGTTCAGATGGAGGATCGGCAGCACCGCGCCGTCCGTGCCCGGGTTCAGGAACTTGTTCGAGTGCCAGCTCGCCGCAAGCGGGCCCGTCTCTGCCTCGCCGTCGCCGACGACGCAGGCAACGAGGAGGTCGGGGTTGTCGTGCGCCGCACCGTGCGCGTGTGCGAGGGCGTAGCCTAGCTCGCCGCCCTCGTGGATCGAGCCTGGGGTCTCGGGGGCGGCATGGCTGGGGATGCCGCCGGGGAAGGAGAACTGCCTGAAGAGCTCGCGCAGGCCCGTTTCGTCGTGCCCGATGTGCGGATAGACCTCGCTGTAGGTGCCTTCGAGGTACGCGTTGGCGACCACTCCGGGCCCGCCGTGACCTGGCCCAGCAACATAGATGGCATTGAGGTCGCGGTCTCGAATCGACCGGTTCAGATGGACGTAGATCAGATTGAGCCCGGGCGTCGTGCCGAAGTGCCCGAGCAGACGTGGCTTGACGTGCTCGGGCGTGAGCGGCTCGCGGAGCAAGGGGTTGTCGAGTAAGTAGATCTGGCCGACGGAGAGGTAGTTCGCCGCGCGCCAGTACGAGTCGATTAGGCGCAGCTCGTCTTCGGTCAGCGGCTCACTCGCCGTCAGCGTTTGTTCAGTCATGCGAGGGTTTGTGGAGAGTAGACGTATTCGAAGAGGCGCATCCGCCAGCCGCTCGTCAGGGGATTGCGCCGAGGACACGCGCGTACCGGGCCAGATGCCGGTCGCCGAGAAACTCGCTGAGCGCGCGCTCGCGGGCATTGTGGCCGAGCCGCTCGGCCTCGTCTGGATCGCGAAGCAGCCGCTCGACGGCCGCTCCGAACCTTGCGAGATCTCTTGGATCTTCGATCAGCAGCCCGTGCTCTCCGTCGACGATCTGGTCTGTGATGCCGCCGACGGCGCTACCAACGACGGGACGCGATTTCCACATTGCCTCGGCGACGGTCAGGCCGAACCCTTCGGCGAGGCTCTTCTGAACGACCACCGATGCGTGTCGCTGGAGCGCGTTCACGATCGCAGCGGCCTCATCAGGGTCGTGCATCGGGACACAGGCGAGGTGGACGCGGCTGCGGACGGCGTGCGGCAGCGCGCGCCAGCGAGCGAAGCAGTCGTCGAGGATCTCCGCAGCCTCGGGATCGTCGGTCACTCCTTTGACCGCCGGCCCGGCGAGGATCAGGTGGGCGCCCAGCGAGAGGTCGACGTAGTCGGCAAAACCTTCCATCACGCCCGCCATGTCCTTCATCGAGTCCCAGCGAGACGCCTGGAGAACGAGCGGTGCATCGGGGGGCACGGCGGGACCGAGCTGGACGAGGTCGGCGCGGTGAAGGATTCGCCCGGGCGACCCGTCCCTGCGGGAGAACGGCACAACCGGCGGCTCTGAGTGGCCGTCGAGGAGCCCGACGTAGCCGAGGGCGAGACGCACGTTTCGGGCCGACATCGGCTCGTTCTTGGCCGAAAACGGATCGATCGACGGTGGAACCACGTGCGTCCTCTCCGGATCCGCCCACGAGGGTGCGAAGGCAGCGCGCGAGAAGACGTAGGCATCGACGTCCTCGATGTACGGGCGGAGGAACTCCCACGACCGTTCGGTCCATTCGTTCGACTCGTCGCATCCAACGTGGCAGCGCCAGACGACGAAGAGGCCGGCGGCGCGGATCAAAGGGGCAAGTCCGGCGGTCTGCGGGTCGTGCAGCAGCACGACGTCGCCGCTTCGCAGGATCGACAGCAGCGCGTCGCCGTTCCGGCGCTCGATCAGCTCGTAGTGCGCGCGCTCGTCGGAGCCGAGTTGGCCGCCGTCGCCGGGGGATCCGTAGAGCCCATTGTGGATTCGCTTCGTAATCGTGAAGAAGTCCGGGTCGCCCTTGATCACCAGCCAGCGGGCATCGACGCCTGCACCACGCGCGTAGGCAAGGAGCGTCTGAAGCATCTCCGCGACACCGCCGCCGACAGCCGTCGAATTGACATTGAGGACCGGACGTCCCGCGAGCGCAGAGCGCACCGCTTCGGCTGCCTCCTCGAACTTGCGCATTCTCTCGGGGCCGATGAGCGGCTCGAGCCGGGCGGGCTCGAGAGCCTGTACAGCGACCTCTTCTAGCCCGCCTGCTGTCGTCGCCGATGTCATTGATATCGAAGCGCCTCGGCCGGGACGGTCCGGGAAGCTCGCAGGGCCGGGGCGAATGTCGCGGCCAGGGCCACCGCGTAGACGACGAGGAAGATTAGCCCGAGATTCAGCCAGGGGACGACGAGCGTCAGGTTCTCCCAGCTCGGCTGCTTCCGCGAGTCGTGAATGATGTTCTCGGCCAGAACGAGGCCGAGGCCAGTGCCCACGACGATCGAGGTCAACGCGATGAACGAGGACTCGATCAGGAAGATGGCCTGCACCATCCCACGGCGGAACCCGATCGCGCGCAAGACGCCGATCTGCTGGCGCCGCTCGACGACCGCACGGGCGCTGATCACGCCGAGCGCTGCAACGCCGACGACGAGACCGAGCCCCATGAAGCCCTGGATCAGGCGGTTGAACGTGCGGTTGGCGGCGAGGGCGTCGTCGACGACCTTCTTGATCGACTCCGCCTGCATGCCGTTCGGCAAGAACGCGGATTCGAGCCGCGTCGCAGTCTTTGCCGGATCAACTCCCGGCGCCAACGCGAAGTAGTGGATCGTCGGCTGGAACCGGCCCGGGAATGCCTGCTCGTAGGTCGCCTGCGAGCTTGAGATCCCGACCATCTCGAGCGGCGCGGTGTCCTTCAGGATTCCGATCACCTTCAGGCGGGCAGTTCGTCCGGTCTGGGGGTCTCGGAGAGCGATCGGAACCGGATCGAAGGTGCCGTCCTCCAGGTAGAACCCGCTCAGACGGAAGTCGGGCAGCATCGCGAAGTTGAAGTTGTCTCGGCGTGGAGCGATCGTCGCGTCGACGACCGCCAGCCCCGGGCGCGTCGCCAGAGCACGCCAGACCTCACGGGCCGACGCATAGCCACGGGCCTTCGCGCCGAGGCCGAAGGTCGTGTGCTCGAGGAATGAGCGGTCGAGGCCGCGCGCGGCGTAACTCTCGGCGGGCCGCTCGGTGCCGAGTTGGCGGGCCTTCACGGCGAGTACCGACTGGCTTCCGACCGCGGTGAAGTCCGCGGGATCGATTCCCGGCGCGCGCCGAAGCACAGCCTGCATGTCGTCGATCGGCGCCCCCGCCGAGGTGCCGGCGCGGACCTGGAAGCCTCCGCCGAACTCGTCGACGTTGCCGAACGCCTTCGCGAAGGAGTTGGGCGTGGCCGTTCCGGTGACGAGCGTGAAGACGACGAGCGTGAACATTGCGAGTGTCGCCCCGGTCCGGAAGCGGGCCCTCAGCGGATACGTGATCGCCATCCGCACGACGGGAACGAGCCTCCCGAAGCGAGACAAGACGAGGCTCACTCCGCCCAGGATCAGGTCGGCGTTGTAGACGAGGACCCACACGGCACCGATCACGATCATCAGGCCGGACACGATCCAGGTCGAGAAGTCCATCGAGATCTGGCCGAAGACGGACTCCCACACGCTCCAGGGCAGCAGCATCGCGACCGCGATCGCAAGCCCGCTGCCCGTGTAGGCGGCTCGCTCCGGAACGCCGGCGAGTCGCAGGACGGGCACGAAGCCGATCAGGATCAGCGAGACCCCGAGCATCAGCGGGGTGGCCGCTTCGCCGCTTACGCCGCTTGCGGTCAGCATCGACCCGAGCGCGAGACCGATCAGCGCGAGGGCGAGCCTCCGCCGCCGGTGGGGCACAGAGGGCTCGGGGAGGTTCCGGATCGCCGTCGAGATCGTCATGACGCTCACACGCCAGGCGGAGAAGGCGACGACGAGCAGGGTGAGCAGCCCACCGATCGCGAACGCGACGAAGAGGCTGCGCGGCGAGACCGAGTATTCGACCTGTAGGCCCGCGTCTGCATCCGCCGAGCCGAACGCGCTGGCGATCGCGATCACCATCCCGTACGCGACCCCCGCACCGAGGAGGGCTCCCGCGGCCGCGGCAATGAGGTCGTAGGTTGCGCCCTCGAACGTGAACATCTGGACCAGGTGCCCGCGCCGTGTGCCCACGGCTCGGGCGATCCCGAGCTCGCCGCGCCGCTCCGCCGCGAGCATGACGAAGATCAGGAAGATGAGCAGGATCCCGGCGGCGATCGAGAAGGTTCCGAACGTCGTGAACATCGACATGAAGGTGTTGCCGGCCTCGCCTGCAGCGGCGAGCGCGTCCTGCTTCGCAGGCACGGTCTCGAGACCGAGCGGACCGACGGTTGGCTTCAGTGCGGCGACGACCTCGTCGGAAAGCTTGACGCCGTCTTCGCCGCGGCCGCGATTCGAGATCAGGATCCCCTTCACCAAGCCCGGCTTCCCGTACAGGCGCTGAGCTTCCGTCAGCGGCAGTAGGAGCGCCGAGTCGGCGGTGCCCGCGCCGTCGAAGCGCACGATCGCCCGAACGTGCATCCGCACGGGCCGGGCACCCACGTAGACGAGCAACGGGTCGGCGGTATCGACGTGGAGCTTGTCGGCGGCCTTCTTGTTCAGATAGAGCTCGCCGGGGCGTAGCTCGGCAAGCGTCACCTCGCCCCCCTCGACGTTGCGGATCGGCGCGAACCCCTGCATCCGCCTGGCATCCGGTGCGAAGAGAGAGACGCTTGGCTCCGTCTGTCGCTGGATCGGCGCCTGGAGCGCGACGTCCTCGCGGATGCCGCCTGCGACGCCGTCGGCAAGGTTCGAGCGCGCCAGGACTGCGCGCACGCGGTCGACGGTCCCAGCGGAGAAATACCCGGTGCCCGAGGCCTCTCCAAGCTCTCCGGGGATGTCGTCGACGGCACCCTTGGCAGAGACGATCTCGTCGGTCTCGCCCATGGCGCGCGTCGCCGTCGCCCGAATCGTGTGGTTCATCGTGTCCCCCGTCGCGAGCGCGGCCGCGATGATCGTCGTTCCGAGCATGAGCCCGACGACGATCAGCGCCGATCGCGCGCGCCGGCGGCCGACGCTGCGGATGCCGAGCTTGAGCAACACGCGGTTTCGGGCGGCGAGGATGCCGATGGCGCCTCCGACCACCGCAATGGCGACGGCCAGGACGATCACCAGAGTGTTCATCGGGATGCCGAAGAGTGTGTCCATCTCTTCTCCTAGCTCACGATGCTCGGCTCTTCAGCGACCACGACCCGGTATGTCTCGCGGCCGGGCGGCGCGCGGTAGAGCGTCACGAATTTCTCGACCTGCTCGCTGTAGAAGCTGCGACTTCCGGCAATGCCGGCATCCGCCTCCTCTTCGTTCTCCCAGAAAGTCAGGACGAGCGCCTGGCCCTCAGGCGAGAGGAGGACGTACACGCCCTCATAGCCGGGCTGCTCGTGCAGCGCGGGGAGCACGGACTCACGGAAGAGCTCGACCGCCTCGTCGACGCCCATCCTCACCGGGTCGATCTCAGCCATCGTCGCGCGGGCTACCATGGTCACCTCACCTCCAGGGTCTCTGAGCTCACGATCTGGCCGTCGACCATCCGCACGATGCGGTCGGTCTTGCGACCGACGCCGATGTCGTGCGTGACGATCAGGAAAGTCAGGTCGTGCTCTCGGTTAAGTCGCCTCATGAGGGCGACGATCTCGTCGGCGTTCTCGCTGTCGAGGTCGCCGGTCGGCTCGTCGGCCCACACGATCGCGGGGTTGTTGACGAGCGCGCGGGCGATGGTCACGCGCTGGCGTTGTCCACCGGAGAGCTCGTCCGGAACATGCTCGGCCCAGTCCGCGAGTCCGACGAGGTCGAGCGCCTGAAGCGCCTTGCTGCGGGCTCGCTTCGGGGAGACGCGCGACACGAGAAGCGGCAGCTCGACGTTCTCGACCGAGCTCAGGACCGGCATAAGGTTGTAGAACTGGAAGACGAAGCCCATCCGGCGCGCTCGATAGTCCGTGCGCTCGCGGTCGGACATGGCGCTGAGGGCGACGCCCTCGATCAAAACCTCCCCGCCGTCGATCGCGTCGAGCCCAGAGAGGCAGTTGAGGAGCGTGGTTTTCCCGGAGCCGCTCGGGCCCATGATGGCGACCATCTCGCCCCGCTGGACGGCGAGGTCCACCCCTCGGAGGGCGTGAACCTCGACCTTGCCCGTGTCGTAGGTCTTGTCGACGCTTTGCGCTTCGACGATCGGTTCGGAAGCGGGCTGCGTCCATGGCCGGCCGTGGCTTCGGCCTGATCTCCAATGCGACTGCCACTTGAACCCCTTTCCTTTGCTTGCGGGCAGCCTGTCGCCCCAGAGAGGTGGCGCCATCCGCGGCGACCGCGATTCGGGGGTTCGGCTAAATACGGATTCGCACTCCCGGGCCCTCCGGCCGAAGCGCTCATGCGTGTGCGAATCCGTAGTTCCCCGCGCCCACGATCGGCGAGCGGCCCGATGCCGGACGCATCTGTGCAGGGGACGATCTCTGTATGGAAAGGATCGCCGTCACAGCCCGTTTACGGCCGGGAGCCGAGTGCCGAGCCCGAGAGCTGATCGCAGCTGGCCCGCCGTTCGACCCGAGCACGGTCGGGCTCTCCGAGCACTCGGTCTACGTCGGAAACGACCTCGTCGTCTTCGTCTTTGAAGGCGTGGGGCTATCGCGTCGGCTGTCCGACCTCGTCAACGACCGCATCTACGCAGCCTCGTTCGGCTCTTGGGCCGAGGTGCTCGCCGAACAACCCCGGGTTGCGCACGAGGCGTACCACTGGGATCCGAAGGAGGAAACCGATGTTGAAGCAGATCCTGATCGCAACCGATGGTTCGGCGTCCGCGCAGGAAGCGGTCGAGTTCGGGCTCGAACTCGCAGCTGAGCAGCACGCCGTGCCGGTCTTCATCCACGTCGCTCCCGTCATCGACACGCTGCCGGTACCCGGCTTCGGCATCGGCGGACCGGCCGCGATGCCTCACGTGCTGAGCGAGCAGGATTGGAGTTCGCTCGAAACGGCTATCGAGCTCGCCGCTGAGAACGGCCTCGAGGCGAAGACGGAATTGGCGGTGGGCGACCCGGTGAAGGAGATCGTCCGCTATGCAAACGTGATCGACGCCGATCTGATCGTCGTCGGGTCGCACGGTTACGGTGCGATCGTCGGTGCGCTGCTTGGCAGCGTCTCGCTCGGCTTGTTGCACGAAGCGCAGCGGCCAGTAATGGTCGTTCGCGGCTCGCATGTTCCAGCCGAGGTGGCTGCTGTCTGAAGACGTGGCGGAAATGTGCGGGTTCTCCCTACCTCCGCGACCGGCGGTACGCGCTCGTTAGGCTCGGCACGTGCGTGCGTTCGAGGTCGAGGGAGTCAGGCAGCGCCTCGCGGCCGGTAACGGTGGCTACGAGGTCGTTCACCGCTCGCCGGGGCTCGAGGTCGGCGTCTACGTCCTCGTCGCGCCGGAGCCGGACCGCCAGCAGGCGCACGAGGACGACGAGCTCTACTTCGTGCTCGAGGGTCGGGGGGTCCTCACGATCGAAGGCGAGTCCATTTCGGTCGAGGAAGGGAAGGCGGCCTTCGTGCCGGCCGGCGCCGATCACCGCTTCACGGGATACGAGGGTCTGAGCGTCCTTGTCGTTTTCGCGCGGCCTCATGACGGCTCAGGTGAGCAGTCCGGCCGGGTCCCGCGTTAGACGCGCGCGTCGTCCCAGGATCGTCCCGGGACGAAGCGCTCGTCCGTCAGCCAGAGCCCGGCTAGCGAGAACGCCGCACCGCCGAGTGCAGCGCCGAGCACGAGCGGCTCGGGCGCCGACAGTGCGAAGAACTCGCGCAGAGGCGCCGCCGTGAGAACTAGTGCATACGCTTCGGCGAGCGCCACGCAGAGCATGCCGACTGCGGTACTGCGCCGCCGTCCGGAGGCCTCGAGCGCGAGCACGAGGTACAGGCCCATGGCGACGAGCGCGGTGGTGGCGACGGTGCGGGCCTCGATGAGCGAGAGGTCGAGCACGTGCAATGCGAACAAGTAGCTGGAGAGGACGCCGAGCCCCGCCGCCGTTCCGGCCGGTAGCGCGAAGCTCGAAATCCCGCGGAGGAAACCCTGCATTCGGAAGTCACCCGCGCTGGGCCCGAGGGCGAGGAAGAAAGCGGGGATGCCTATCGTGAGCGAGGCCGCAAGCGTCAAGTGGCGCGGCAGCAGCGGGTAGGCGGTGGGGGTAAGTCCGATCGAGAGGATCAGGAACGAGGCGAACGCCGACTTGGTGATGAAGAGCTTGGCCACGCGCTGGAGGTTGCGCAGGATCCGGCGCCCCTCAGCGACCATTGGCGGCACGGCAGCGAAGTCCCCACGAACGAGAACGAGGTCGGCGACGCTCTTCGTCATCTGCGTCCCTCCGCCCTGTGCGATTGCGAGCCGCGAGGCTTTGAGCGCCGGGACGTCGTTGACGCCGTCTCCTACCATGGCGACGTAGCGGCCCGAGGCGGCCAGCGCTTCGACGACGCGTCTCTTGCCGTCCGGCGAGATGCGCCCGATCACGTGGTGTTTCTGCACGATCCGAGCGAGCTCCGTCGGGTCCTCGGGCAGCTCGCGGCCGTCGAGCGGCGCGCCCGTCTGGATGCCCGCATCGCGGGCAATCGCGGCTGCCGTCTCGGGATCGTCTCCGGAGATGACCTTCAGCTCGACGCCTTCGCGCTGAAAATAGGCCACCGTATCCTGCGTATCCGGCCTCAGGCGCTCGGCGAGGATGACGAGGCCTAGGGTCGTGACGCCTGGCGGAGGGCCCTTCGCCGCCAGGTCGGGTGCGAGCGGACTCCTGGTCGCGGCGAAGGCGAGGACGCGTCGTCCGCGCGCGGCCTCGACGCGGGCGCGTTCGGCCAAGAGGCCGAGTGGGAAGAGCTCCGGTGCCCCCAGCAGGTAGCCTCGCCCGTCCAGGGAGCCCGCTCCAGCGCCAGCGTGACGAGAACGGGACAAACGTCTCCGGCTGGGCGGCCTCGCCGGGAAAGGCGTCCGCGATCACGTCCAGCGTGGCGTTCCGGGACGGGGCGGATGCCGCAAAGCGGCCGAGGACTGTTTGCGCTTCGTCACCCTGCCCGGGATCAGCGGGAACGAGCTCGACCACGCGTAGCTCGCTCTCGGTCAGGGTGCCGGTCTTGTCGAGGCAAACCACGTCCACCGAGGCGAGCGACTCGACGGCGTTCAGCTGCTGGACGAGCGCGCCGCGCCGCGCCATGCGCAGGGCCGCGACGGCGTACGTCAGACTTGCAAGGAGGATCAGCCCTTCCGGGATCAGGCTGACGACGGCGGCGACCGACGTCGGCACGGCCTCGGTCGGCGGGGTTCGCCGCTCCCACAGCGCTGAGCCAAGCAGCACGCCGAGCGGAACCATTACGACGAGCAGGGTCAGGAGCAGGCGGTTCATTGCGCGCTCGAGCGGCGAGCGGGGATGCCGAAAGGCACGCGCCTCGCCTGTGATTCGGGCCGCGTAGCTCTCAGCGCCGACGGCTGTGACCGTGTAGAGCCCAACGCCCTCGACCGCGAATGAACCCGAGCGGACCTCCTCGCCTGCGCTTCGTCCGACGGAGCGTGACTCTCCGGTCAGGATCGACTCGTCGAGGTTGAGCGACTCGCTCGATTCGAGCTTCCCGTCGGCGACCACCTGATCACCGGCGGCGAGGCGCACCAGGTCTCCGGCCACGACCTCCTCGACCGCCACGCCGCGCGGGTGGCCGTCCCGCACGACGGTCGCGATGGGAGCGACGAGCGCCGCGAGGCGGTCGAGGGCCCGCTTGGCGCGGACCTCCTGAACGATCCCGATGCCCGAGTTCGAGACGAGCACCCCGAGGAAGAGCGCGTCTCGCCAATCCCCGAACACGAGCGTGAGCACTCCGAAGACGAGCAGGATGAGATTGAAAACCGTGAAGAGGTTGGCGCGGACGATGCTCGCGTACGAGCGGCTCGACGAGGGCTGCTCGATGGGGCCCCGGGCCTTGAGCCGGCGGCGCGCCTCCTCCTCGGAGAGCCCGATGCCTGTTTGCTGATCCCCTCGGTCCGCAGGCGGCTGCAGCGCTGCAGCCGAGCCGGTCACCGCCGGCTGTCGCGGACGACGAGCACCGATGAGTGCGCTTTGGAGGCCACCCGCTCGCTCACGCTACCGAGTGACGCGAGCCCGTGCAGGCCGCGGCTGCCGAGCACGAGGAGGTCGGCGCCGGCTGAGGCTGCGACGAGCGCGCTCACCGGCTGCTGCTCGCTCCACTCGAGGCCATCGACGTCACGCAGCCCGTCCGATGAAACAGGCTTGCCTCCGCTGGCCGCGAGAGAGCGCACGGGCGCATTCAGGCGCGCGCCGAGCTCGCGGGCGATCTCGAGTGCGCGCCGGGAATCCGTCGACCCGTCGAGGCCCACGACGATGGAGGCCGGAAACTCGAGGCCGCCGCGTGGTCGGCGTGCGACCAGCACCGAGCAAGGCGCTTCGTGGACGACGGCCGTCGCCGTGCCGCCGAGGATGATTCCTGCGACGCGGGATTGGCCGTGACTGCCCAAAGCTAGGAGCGTGGCGTGCTCGCGCTCGGCCTCTTGGAGAAGGCACTCGGGGGAGTTCCCGTCGACGAGTCGCGACGTGACGTCGGCGGCTGCCTGCTCGAGAGCGCGGGCGAGCGCTTTCCGCGACCCGGTCTCGATCTGCTCGAGAACGCCGCTCGCTCCCCAACCGGCGTGCACGGCGAGGCTGCGGTCGGCAGCGGTCACGAGGTGCAGGCGGCTGCCCGGCGGGCGCAGCCGCTCAGTCTGCCGGAGGGCCTCGAGCCCCTCGGGGGACTCGTCGACCCCACAGACGATGATGTCGAAGACGCTCACGACGACGATTGTCGCGGCAGATCGTTCTGAGCGCATCGGGGGCCCCCCGCCGATCGGTGTGCGGAAAATCCGCAGGCGCAAGAATGCGACCGCGCGCTGATTGCTGTGAGTGATCTACCAGGTCTTCACGCGAGGAGCCTGTGCTGGGTGGCACAGCCTCACCCGCGCATCGACGGCGACGCATCCATCAGGCCCTGCAATCACCGGATTGAGGTCGAGCTCGGCGAGCTCCGGAAGATCCTCTCCCAGTCGCGAAAGGCGATGCAGAAGGTCGGTGATTGCCGCGACATCTGCCGCCGCCGCGCCCTGGTAGCCCGCAACGAGCTTGCCGGTCTTGCCAGAGTGGACGAGCTCATCCGCATCTACATCGGTGAGCGGCGCGATCCGAAAGCCGGCCTCTCCGATCAGCTCGGCCAGCACGCCACCCGGGCCGAAGGCGACCAGCGGCCCGAAGGTCGGGTCCTGGACGATGCCGGCGAGCAGCTCGACGCCGCCTTCGACCATGGGCTGGACGAGCACGGGTGGGCCGATCCGGGCGACTGCGGCTCGCACCGCGGCCTCATCGACGAGCCCGAGCGCGACTCCGCCGCTCTCAGTCTTGTGAGCTCCGGCTGCGGCGGACTTGACGACGACGGGGAAGCCGAGTTCGAGGGCCGCTGCGACCGCCTCGTCTTCCGTTCGGGCCTGGCGTTCCGGAACAAGCGGGATGCCGTACGCCTCGAGCAGAGTCCGTGTCCGAGCCGGGTCGAGCCAGAGCTCGTCGGCAGCGCTGAGCGCGTCGGTCGCAACGGCGTGCGCATTCACAGGATCAACGCGGTCGAGTTTCGGGACAGTTCCCGCCGGGCGCCGCAGCCATTCGGCTCGCTCGGCGGCCAGGCCGAGTGCGTGCGCCGCTGACTCCGGATAGGAGAAGAGCGCAACCGGCGAGGGCAGGCGGCGGAGGGCAGCGGGCCCTCTGCGCTCAGCAAGGCGGCAAGCACCGGCTTGTCGCGGGACACTCCTTCGAGCGCGCGGTCGATTCCCTCGGCGACCTCCGCGGCACCCGCCGTTGCGGGCGGAACGAAGAGCGCGATCAGGGCGTCCACGCGAGAGTCCCGGAGCATGATTGGCAGCACCGCTTCGTAGCTCGCGGCTGTCGCCGAGCCGAGCATGTCGACGGGATTGTCGATACCAGCCTCGTCGGGAAGGAGCTCGCCAAGCGCCTGCTTCGTTTCCGAGGTCAGATTCGTCAACTCGAGGCCGGCGGCCTCACACGCGTCGGCGCAGAGGATCCCAAGGCCGCCGGCGTTCGTGAGGACGGCGACCCGGCGTCCCTTCGGCAGCTGCTGCGTCGCCAGGAGTGCGGCAGCATCGATCAGTTCCTCCAGGGTCCCGGCCCGGAGCACCCCCGCTTGACGAAACAGGGCGTTGACGGCGTCCTCGGAGCCGGCGAGCGCCGCCGTGTGCGAGCCCGCCGCCCGGGCACCGGCGCTTATCGTCCCGCTCTTCATCGCGAGGATCGGCTTCTTGCGGGCGACCCGGCGGGCGATGCGGCCGAACCTGCGGGGATTCCCGAACGATTCGAGGTAGAGGAGGACGAGACCGGTCTCGGGATCGTCCTCCCAGTACTCGAGCAGATCGTTCGAGGAGACATCAGCCTTGTTCCCGATCGAGATGAACGACGAGAAGCCCAGGCTCCGCTCCGCCGCCTTCTCGAGCAGAGCGAGCCCGAGAGCGCCGCTCTGGGAGGAGAAAGCGATCGGGCCTGGAGGCAGAGCCCGCGAGCCGAAGGTGGCGTTCAGATGCGGGCCCGAGATCGCGATGCCAAGGCAGTTGGGGCCGATCAACCGGCCACCGTGGGCGCGCACGAGCGCAAGGAGCTGCTCCTGGCGCTTGCGCCCTTCCGCTCCGACCTCGGCGAAACCGGCCGAGATCACGCAGAGGGCCCGGACGCCGGCACGCAGCGTCGACTCGGCAGCCTCGAGCACATAGCGACCGGGGAGGCAGATGACGGCAAGATCCACTTGCTCGGGCGCCTGTTCGATCGAGCTGTAGGCGCGAACGCCTGCGACCGGCTCTCCGGTCCGGTTCACGGGATAGGCGGAGCCGGCGTAGTCGGCGGCCAGCACGTTGCGGAACAGCAGACCGCCGATCGAATCGGTTCGCGGTGACGCGCCGATGACGGCGAGGCTCGAAGGTGCGAAGAAGGGTCGGAGCGACGCGACGACGGCGAGGTGGTCTCGCTCGTCGACGTGCGCCAGGTAGGCCTCGGTGGGCTCGATCGGGAACGCAACCTCGACGGTGCCTTGTTCGAGCACTCGCGCGACCTCGAAGCCCGCAGCCTCGAAGACCTTCAGCATCGCCCGGTTCTCGGGCATGACTTCCGCCATGAAGCGCTCGATGCCCATCGACGCTGCCCGCTCGGCGAGCTGCTCGAGGAGCCTCGTCCCGATCCCGCGGCGCTGGTGCTGGTCGGCGACCGCGAAGGCGGCTTCCGCGCCGCTTGGTCGCGTAGGCGCGCGTAGCTTGCGAGCGCCACGATGTGCTCGCCGCTCTCATCCGCGAGCGTCCCGACCAGCGCGCCGCGCTCGACCCAGTCCGGGTCGATGAACGGCTCGACGAGCTGGCTCTGCACGGCCGGCGCTCCGTGGAATCGAAAGTAGAAGCTCCGTTCGGAGAGAGCGGAGAGAAAGGCAGTCAGCGCCTCCGTGTCGTCAGCCACCGGAGGACGAAGGCGCAGTGTCCCGCCGTCCCGGAGGATGACGTCGACGACTCCCGGCGTCGGCCCCGCTTCCGAAAGGGGGAGGCCGGGCCGGGCGCGTGAGCCGCGCCCGGCCCGGGGGGAGCTAGGCAGCCGATCCGGCAAGGACCCTTCTCTCACCGGCCTCGAGCTGCACGGGATGCGCACTCAAGACGACCTTGAGCGCGTTCGTTGACGCCGCGTCGGCGAAGGTGTCATACGCCTCTTCCGTTTCGGCCAGCTCGAAGTGATGCGTCGCGAACGGCGTTGGATCGAGCCGTCCGTCCGCGATCAGCTTGAGCAGCCGCGGCGTGGTCGACGTGTCGACGAGTCCGGTGGTGATCGTCACATCACGAATCCAGAGTTTCTCCAGATGAAGTGTCGCCGGATGTCCGTGGACCCCGACGTTGGCAACGTGGCCGCCGGGTCGGACGAGCTCGGTGCAGAGCTCGAACGTCTCGGGGATGCCGACCGCTTCGATTGCGACATCGGCTCCGAGGCCGCCCGTCAGCTCCATGATCCGAGCCACGGCATCGGTGTTCGCGTTGTTGATCGTTTCGTCCGCGCCGACTGCGCGGGCATGCTCGAGCCGGGCAACTGCAACGTCGAGCACGGCTATTCGGCTCGGGGTGTAGAGGCGGGCTGTTATGACCGCGGCCAGGCCGATCGGGCCTGCGCCGACGATCGCCACCGTGTCGCCCGGCTCGACTCGGCCGTTCAGCACGCCGACCTCGTAGGCGGTCGGCAGGATGTCCGCGAGGAACAGAGCCTGCTCGTCTGCGATCTCGGGCGGGAGCTTGTGGACGGACGTGTCGGCGAACGGGATCCGCGCGTACTCGGCCTGTAGCCCGTTGACGATATGCCCAAGGATCCACCCGCCGCCGCCGATGCAGAGCCCGTAATGGCCCTCCTTGCAAAAGCGGCACCGCCCGCATGACGTAATGCACGAGACGAGAACGCGGTCTCCTGCCTCGAGCGTGGTCACAGCCGCACCCGTTTCGACGACGGTGCCAACAGCCTCGTGGCCGAGAATGGTTCCCGGCTCGACTTCGGGCACGTCACCCTTGAGGATGTGGAGGTCGGTTCCGCAGATCGTCGCGGAGTCGATCTTGACGATGGCGTCGGTCTCGGCCTGGATGGTGGGGTCGCGCCATGTCTCCCACGAACGGTGGCCGGGACCGCCGTAAACGAGTGCTTTCATCGCTGAACCCTCCTTTCCATCAGTCCGATCTTCCTCTCAAGAGATCGAGCGGGCATCGGCGTAGGCGCGGGTTCCCTGTCAGGGGTTTCTACGGAGGGCTGATACACCGACCGCAACGAGAGCTCCGGATTAGTCGAAGCCGGGAGCGTTGACGAGGAAGGGCCGGGCCCTGTTCTCGAGATCCTCTCGCAGCCTGAGGAGGAACCGTACGAGCACGGGATTTGTGGTCATGTCGCTTCGCAGCCCGGTGAGCAGGCAGCTGTCGTCCCAGAACGCGCACTGCTTGCCGGGCAGGGCTCCTCGACGGTTGTTCTCTTGAGCGGAGTCGCCGGTCTCCTTGCGGGCGCCTTCTCGATGGCCGCCGGCGAGTACATCTCGGTGAGAACGCAACGTGAGCGCTACGAACACCTTCTCTCCATTGAACGGCGTGAGTTGATCGACGACCCTCACGAGGAGCACGCCGAACTGGCAGCGATCTACGCGGCCAAGGGCATCCCGCATCAAGACGCCGAGCGCATCGCAGAGCACCTGATCCGAGATCCAGAGACCGCGCTCGACACGATGGCCCTTGAAGAGCTGGGGCTCAACCCCCAAGATCTCGGGGTCGCCGATCGCTGCCGCCGCCAGTTCGTTTCTGATGTTTGCGATCGGCGCGATCCTGCCCGTCTTGCCCTACCTGTTCCTCGCCGAAGGGCCGGCCTTCATCGCCGCCGCCGCGCCCGGCGCCGCTGGGCTGCTAATCGTCGGAGGGGCCGTCTCGCTGGTGACCGGCCGCGGAGCCTGGACGAGCGCGCTGCGAATGCTCGCCAACTCCGGGACGATGTCGACGCCGATGACCTCGCGCGCGAGCGGCGCGATAGCGATCGCGAACGCGCCGGCGCCGATATCGAGCGCGCGCTCCTCGCCCGTCAGCGTCAACAGGTGGCGCGGCCGCTCCTGCGTCGCTGCTGTGCGCCGGTCCTGCTGCTGCTCGACGAGCTCAGCCGTCTCGCCGCGCGCAATGCCGCCGATACCCGGCCTCATGCCGAAGGACTACTGAGAGAAGCTCTCTGACCGAGAGTTGAACGACTTGGTCGCGCCTTCCTCCAGTCAGCCTGACATTTCTTTCCCGAGTTTGCGCGTCAGGTTCGGCGCTCTGCGAGCACCAGTGTGATGTAGACGCGCTCGAGATCGTAAAGCGGTGCCGGACCGGTCCGACAGCGGGCCGATGGCCCTCGCGCACGTCAGCGATTCTCGCACCCGAGCTCATTGGGTCAGGCTGAGAGGAGCCCAGTACGAGCCCGATATCAGTCTGCTTCTGCGGCCCCGCGAGCCCCGGCTAGAAACAATCGGAGCGCGGTGGAGCTCATGTCCTCCGATCCCATCCCGAGATCGCGTCCCTCGCGGACGCACACCGCAACGAGAACGAGGAGCGAGTCGACGAGGATCGGGAGCGGAACGTCGCTGCGGATGAGGCCTTCCTTGCGTCCGCGGTCGAGAAGTGCAGCGAGCGGTGCCGTAAACGCAGGCTCCGGCGGCCGTCGCTCTCGGAGCAGGACGATGAAGTTCTCGCCGACGGCGACAAGGGCGCGGATCGTGCGCGCGAGACCCTCCTCGACCGGAACTTGGTCCAGGTGCGCTTCGTCGAGGCCCCGGCGAGCCTCTTCGTTTGCTCCGGCTTCGAGGGCCTGAAGGAGCGACTCGCGAGTCGGGAAGTAGGTGTAGAGCGTCGCGCGGGCAATGCCGGCTGCTGCTGCGATCTTGCCCATGCCGACGGCATCACCAGAGCCCAGCAGCCGCGCCGCAGCAGCGAGGATCTCCCGCTCTGTGGCCGCGCGTCCCCGGCCGGTCATCGAAGTTCGTTCCATGACAGAACTGTCCTGGCACCGAGACAGTCTTGACTAGTTAGCACCATAGTGTTCTAATCGAAAAAAGCTTGGGGGCTCGGGCCAGCGGCGTCTTGACTTCCGCCTTGTGAGAACCACTCTGCGAGCCTCAGGGAGGAGAAGGTCCATGGACCGGATCACGCGTAAACAGCTTCTTCAATACGGGGCGGCGGCGGGGGCGTCACTCTACCTCCCATTACGCTTCGGTCTGCAGGGGGCGCAGGCGCAGGCGCCCGGCGGGACGCTCCCGCCCGGGAGTATCACCAAGTACGTGACGCCGCTCGTCATCCCGCCGCCTATGCCGGGGCGTAGGGCCCCTCGGCGAGCTCAGGTCGACTACTACGAGATCGCCGTTCGCCAGTTCCAGCAGCAGATCCTGCCGCTCGACCTGCCGGTGACGACGGTCTGGAGCTACGGCGCGAGGAACGCCCCCGCCAGCTTCAACTACCCCGCGTTCACGATCGAGGCGCGGTGGCGGAGGCCCGTCCGTGTCAAGTGGATCAACGACCTCGTCGACGAGAACGGTAACTACCTGCCGCATCTGCTCCCCGTCGACCAGACGGTGCACTGGGCAAACCCGCCGGGCGGCGTCGCGGGCCGCGATGGGCGCGGGACGGACCAGGCGCCTTACGCGGGGCCGGTTCCGATCGTGACCCACCTGCACGGCGGCCACTCCACGCAGGAGAGCGACGGTTACCCCGAGGCCTGGTTCTTGCCGGCAGCAAATAACATCCCGGCGGGATTCGCCAGGGTCGGGTCGTTCTACGCCCCGTTCCGGCAGCTGGCAGAGGCGAGTTTCGGCCAGCAATGGACGCCCGGAAGCGCGGTCTTCCAGTACGACAACGATCAGGCGGCCGCGACGCTCTGGTACCACGATCACACCCTTGGGATGACGCGCTCGAACGTCTACGCCGGTCCGGCGGGCTTCTACCTCGTTCGCGGAGGACCGGGAGACGCGGTCGGCGGAACGCTGCCGGGCCCGGCCCCGCAGCTCGGCGACCCGCCCGGAACGAGGTACTACGAGATCCCGATCGCGATCCAGGACCGCTCTTTCAACATGGACGGGTCGCTCTTCTACCCGGGCGACCGGGCCTTCTTCGAGGGCCTCGAGCCCTCTCAGCTGCAGATCCCATTCATCCCCGACGCAGCTTGCGACGGGCCGAGCGACATCTCGCCAATCTTCAACCCGGAGTTTTTTGGGAACACGATTGTCGTCAATGGGCGCACGTGGCCCTTCCTCGAAGTGGAGCAGCGGCGCTACCGCTTCCGCTTCCTCAACGGCTGCAACTCGCGCTTCCTCATCCTCAAGCTGAGCAACGAGCTGCCGTTCTGGCAGATCGGCGCCGAGGGCGGCTTCCTGCCCGCACCGGTCGAGCTCGAACAGCTGCTCATGGGGCCGGCGGAGCGGGCCGATGTCATCGTCGACTTCACAAACGTCTCCGTCGGGACGGAGATCATCCTCCGCAACCTCGGCCCGGACGAGCCGTTCGGCGGCGGCGAGCCGCCCGGTGACTTCGACTCGGCCGATCCGGAGACGACCGGACAGGTAATGCAGCTCCGCGTCGTCGCCGCGTCGGGCGTCGACACGAGCACGCCCCCGAACCAGCTCGTCCTGCCCGCGATCACGCCACTTCCGGTCGAGACCAACACCCGGCAGGTGTCCCTCAACGAGGAGGACTCTGTGGGAGATGTACAACTTCACCGAGGACGCCCACCCGATCCACATCCATGAGGTCGAGTTCGACGTCGTCGAGCGCGAGAGCATCGAGACGGGCGAGACTCGCGGCCCGGAGTCCTGGGAAACGGGACGCAAGGACACTGTCGTCGCCTACCCCGGCGAGATCACCCGCGTCAAGGCGACGTACGACCGCCCCGGACGCTTCGTCTGGCATTGCCACATCGTCGAGCACGAAGATCACGAGATGATGCGGCCGTACTTCATCGGGCCGATGTCATAACCGAACTTTCGGGTGCGGGTCACTCAAGTGGCGCCTGCACCCACCCGAGCAGACAATGGCGCCTCATCGCCCGCCGCTTCGGCATCGGCAGCGTCGCCGCGCTCGCCGTCGTCTTCGCAACCGGAGTCGCGATGGCGTCCCACTTCTCACTCTGGCACTCCGACATCCTTCGATTCAAGCTGGCGGTGCTCGTTCTCGTCGCCGTCCTGCTCGCGATGCACGTCCTGACCCCGACCAGCCGTGCCGTCTCCTACGGCGTCGCCCCGCGTCGCTGCTTGTCGTCTGGCTCGGCGTCAAACGCACCTACGGCTGACGCGTCGCCTGGCAAGGCAGCAGGCGAGCTGGTACGCATCGGGGCCCGGAATCTTCGCCGAGGTAGTTTCGATTTCGTCCACTCGATCGGCGGGTGTTTCGGATTCCGCCTACTTCATCAAGTCGATCGGGCTTCGTCCTACTTTCGATCTATTTCTCGGTGCATGCAGAGGATTGCACTTCGTCGGGCGCGTCTCGTCAGGGGAAGCACCGATTGTGCTGTGGTTTTGCCGCAGTCATCGGTTGACCAGCGTCCGCAACTGACGCACCCGGGGGCCGAGCCGGCGGCGTGTGCGTGGTTCGGACCCGGCGGTGGAGTGTTATCGTCGCCGAAGCTGCTCGGAGGAGACGGTTGAGGTGGCGACGCGGGTACTGATCGCCGGCGGGGGCGTCGCGGCTCTCGAGGCCGCGCTCGGTCTGCGGGCGCTCGCGGAGGATCGCGTCAGCGTCGAGATGCTGGCGCCCGAGCCGCACTTTTGGTACCGGCCGCTCGCCGTCGCCGAGCCGTTCGGTCTCGGCGAGGTAAGGCAGTTCGACCTGGCCGAGCTAGCAGCGGCGGCCGGCGCGATCTTCTCTCCGGGGGCACTCTCGGCCGTCGACGCTGGAAGTCGGCTTGCCCAAACCTCGGTCGGTAGCTCCGTTCCTTATGACGTTCTGCTTGTCGCCTGCGGAGCCGGTCCGATCCCGGCAGTTGCCGGCGCCCTGACCTTTCGCGGTCCGGCGGATACCGAGAGGATGCGCACCCTGCTCGAGGAGATCGTTGCCGGTCGGGTGGGGCGGGTTGCTTTTGTCGTGCCGTGGGGAGCGGTTTGGTCGCTGCCGATTTACGAACTTGCCCTGATGACGGCGGCCTTCCTCAGTGAGCGCGGGCTCGACGGCGTCGACCTCGCGCTCGTCACCCCGGAGGACGAGCCGCTGCAGCTGTTCGGGCGGGCGGGGAGCGAGGCGGTGCGGGAGTTGCTGGAGGAGCGGGGAATCGCCGTCCATACGGGCTCATCCCCGGTCGAGTTGGTGGACGGGGAGTTGCGCCTCGTCCCCGAGGGAACGATCGCGGCCGAGCGCGTGGTCGCCCTGCCGCGCCTGCGCGGGCCGCGGATCGACGGCCTGCCGCAGACGGTCGAGGGATTCATTTCGGTCGATGCGCACGGGCAGGTGCACGGTCTGGCCGACGTCTTCGCCGCCGGCGACATCACCAGCTTTCCGGTCAAGCAGGGCGGCATCGCTACCCAGCAGGCAGACGCGGCCGCCGAGCTGATCGCGGCAAACGCCGGTGCGGATATCACGCCGCAGCCGTTCCGGCCAGTGTTACGCGGGCTGCTCCTGACCGGAAGACAGCCGCGCTACCTCAGGCACGAGCTCACCGGCGGTGCGGGCGATGTCTCGGCGGCCAGTCCCGAGCCTCTCTGGTGGCCGCCCGCGAAGATCGTCGGCCGCTACCTGGCGCCTTTCCTCGGAGCCTTCGCCGGCGTCGAGAGCCCACCGGAAGCGTCCGTCGCTCCCGGCGCAGTCCCCGTCGAGGTCGAACTCGACGCCGCAAGCGTGCACGAGTTGGCCGCGCTCCGGTTGGAGACAGCACCCGCCGCTGAAGGCGACGGTGGCGCCACCGTCGCAGATGTGATGTCGACCGATCCGCTCGTCGTCGCGCCCGAGGACACGCTCGGGGAGGTCGCCGAGAAGATGCGCGCAGGCGACATCGGCTCGGCCCTCGTCGCCGACTACGGGCGGCTGATCGGCATCCTCACCTCACGCGACCTGCTGCGCGCGTTCGCGGGCCGCGTCCACCCGAGCGAGGCGCGCGTCCGCGAGTGGATGACCGCTGAGCCCGTCACCATCTCAGCCGCCACGCCGATCGAGGCCGCGGTGACGCTGATGACCGAATATGGCTTCCACCACCTCCCCGTCATCGACGACGAATGGCCAACGGGAATGCTTGGCCTTCGCCAGGCGGCGCGTCAGGCGCGCGGGCGGATCGGGATCGGTCTCGGGTTCTGACGGCTGCCCGCCGGAGATAGGGCTAGCGGCTGTTCGTCAGCTCGTGCGCGTCCAGCCGAATCGCTCCTCGGCAAGCCGGGGCCGGCCGCCGAGAATGCCACGCCAGCGCACGGCCGCGTTCAGCACGCGCGGGCTCCGCGAGAGGGCATCGACGGCCGCGGCTGCGCTGTCGCCTTCGAAGAAGAAGACGACCTCACGCTCGCTGACGAAGACGTGGTGTCGCTCGAGCCCCAAGCCCTCGACGTCGAAAGGCGGCCCTCCTCGACGAGCCGCCGGGCCGCCTCCGCTGTGCCGCGCCTGATCGGAACAACGACGGCAACGCACGCCCGCGCCGCCCGCTCGGCCCGGAGCCGAGCGAGGAGATCGGTGAGCTCGCCGAGCAGGCCCACGCCGCCCAAGGCGGCGACAAGCACTCGCTCGCAGGAGTGTCGCTCAAGGACGAGCGACTTGTCGCCGTTGATCCGTTCAGCCGTTCCGCGCCCGATCTCCACCGACGACAGCTCGTCGAACGGGATCCGGAGCCCCTCGGGTTCGCCCAACCCGTGCAGGGCAAGGTCGTCGTCACCGAGCTCGAGCCTACCGCTGGAGGTCGGGCCATCGCCAGTGCGCCAGACGACGGCGTACTCGTGCGGTCGCTCGTGAACGCCTTGGGCGGACAAGCCTGCTCCTTTGCAATCGTGCAGCCGAAGCAATAGCGCCGGCGGATTCGCGTCGCGTCGGGGAAGGCTCGCAGCCGGTGCGCGGCAAAGTACTGATCTCGTGCGGCGCCGAGCAACCGCCGGGCCGCTCCCGATGATGCAGGCGTTGCGGTCACGCCGTGACCACCACGCCTCCGGGCCGACTTCGCAGGCTCGGGCTACGAGGTAGTCCCTATGGGAGCGCTTAGAACGCGTCCTAGCGGGTTAGCCGGTCTTGAGCGTTACGGTCTTCGTGCCGCCGCAGGCTCCGAGGGTTCCAGCGAGGAGGAGTCCGCACGCGATGGCGGCTCCGAGCTGTGCGACGGTTCGAGCACGAGCCACGCGGCGAGCATACGCCGGTGAAGACGAGTTGACCAGCTACCGCGTCCGTTCAGGCTAGATCAGGCCTCTTCCCGCGCAACGATCCGCACGACCACGGCGCGTGGGCCCGCAGCTAGAGCTCGCCTCTACCCGCCGACGAGGACAACGCCGAGTGCGACGTTTGCCGCCGCGATCATCAGCGTCACGGCGACGATCACCGCTGTCCAGGCCTTACCGACCGCGTACTTGCCCATGAGCGAGCGGTCGCGGCTGAGGAGGGCGATGAACGCGAGTAGCGGCAGGAGCAGCACCGCGTTGATCGCCTGGGTGATGAACAGAATCGGCACGAGCGGCGCTCCCGGCATAAGCACGACGAGCGCGCCGACTCCCACCACGAGCGCGTACGTTCTGTAGAAGACCGGTTCCTCCCGAATGGATGCCTCGATTTGCGCCTCGCGGCCGAGCGCCTCGCTGACCGAATAGGCGGTCGAGAGCGGGAGGATCGCGGCCGCGAGCAGCGCCGCTCCAAGCAAGCCAACCCCGAACAAGGTCGACGCGTAAGAGCCGGCCAGCGGTCGCAGCGCCGCCGCCGCGTCGCCTGCGTCGCTGATCGAACGGCCGCTCACGTGCAACGTCGCAGCACAGGCGATCACGATGAAGAACCCGATCACGCCGGTCATCACGGCGCCGGCGATCACGTCCACGCGCTCGAGCGCGAGGTCGCTCGGGCGAAGCCGCTTGTCGACGGCGTACGACTGGATGAACGCGAGCCCCCAGGGTGCGAGCGTCGTGCCCACGGTCGCAGTCGCGACGACCAGCGCGTGACGCTGCAGCGGCAATGCCGGAACGACAAGCCCTCGCGCCGCCGCGCCCCAGTGCGGATGAGCGAGGACTCCCGAGGCGAAATAGGTGACGAAGACCGTGGCGAGCAGGAGCAACACGTGCTCGACGCGCCTGAACCCGCCGCGCACGACCAGCGTCGAGACCAGGATTGCCGCCACGGGCACGCTCGCATAGCGGCTCACGCCCGCGAGCTCAGACGCCGCAGCGATCCCGGCGAACTCGGCGCAAGTGGTGCCGACGTTGGCCACGAGCAGGACCGCTGCTGCAGAGGCGGCCGCGCGATGGCCGTAGCGGTCGCGGATCAGCCCCGCCAGTCCGCGACCGGTGACACAGCCCATCCGCGCCCCGAGCTCGTGGAAGACGACAAGCGCGACCGTCGACAGGAGAAGTACCCAGAGAAGGCGATAGCCGAAATCGGCACCGAGGATCGAATAGGTCGTGATCCCGGCGGGGTCGTCGTCGGAGAGGCCGGCGAGAACGCCCGGCCCGACGACGGCGGCAAAGGCGACCACGCGCGTGTGTCGGCGAGCGTAGAGGGCCAACGCACGCCGGACCGTGCGAGCGCGGGTTACGGTGCTCACAGCGCGAGCTTACGATCTGCCAGAGCGATGGCCTCGAACCCCGACTACCTCGAGGCTAACTGGCGCAGGGTCAAGGCGATCATGGTCGCCTCGGGCAAGCTCGATCGCTTAACGAAGGAGATCATCGCGGTCGCCGTCTCGGCGGTGAACGCCTGCGGCTACTGACTGGACGTCCACACTTCTGCAGTGCGGAAGCTGGGATTGGACGACGAAGGAATTCTCGAGCTCATGGCCGTCGTCGATCTGTTCAGCGGCTTCAACAAGCTAATGGACGGCCTTCAGGTCGAGCCCGACGAGAAGCCCTGGTACGGCTGAGGATAAGAACAGAGTCGCCGTGCGCGGCTCACCTACCCTGCCCCGTAATCGAGGCGCGCCTGTCACTGGGCGAGTCAACGGAGACACGCATATTGGGCCTCATGTTTCACCCCGAGATCGTCGCGATCTCGAGGTCATGTTCAAGCGTGGTCGTCGCTGCAGTTACGAACAGGACGCCGCCGTGCTCGTGCATCCAGGGCTTGTGCCTGTGGCCGAAGAGGAGTACGTCGCAGTCCGCGAGCGCCACGAGTCGCTGCTCGAGGCGGTCACCGAACGGGCGATCACCGAGGTCGCGCAAGTGATGGCCGCCGCCGAGCCCGATCGCGGCGACGCCGCCGAGGCGCTGCACCGGGTGCTGACGGCGGCCTGCGCGAGCTCGGCCGCTTCCACGCACTTGTAGGGATCAACACCCGGCTATCGCAGGCGGAGCTTCGCCACCCCCACCGACCTGTCCTCGCGCTCTCGAGCCGCTAATCGAACGAGGCCAGCACGCCGGGACGGTTCGAACAGACATCCCGGCTGCGCGGCATCTCTCGATCCTGCTCGCACTCATCCATGCAGCGAGTGGCGAACTGCAATCCAACCGGCTTCTGCGGACGGTGCGCACCCGCGTCGTGCTTTAGGTTAGAGCGGGAGCGGCCGCCACCGTGGCGAGGGCCGCTCCCGCACCCAGAGCACGACGAGGAGTCGCCTCGTGCGCGTCAAGCGACCGTTACCACCAGTCGCAAGTTGTTGTCGGAGCCGATCGTCTTGACCTCCATCATCCCGCCGGGCATCTCGACGGTCTTCGTGCCGAGCCGGTAGACGCCCTTCCTGGGGAAAGCGATCGTCGTTCCGCGGGCCATCATCATCGGCCCGCCCATGTGCAGGCGCACCGGGCCGGCGAGCTGCAGCATCTGGTGAGCGTCGACATCCTGGTCAAGGACCGAGAGCTGTCCCCCCGACCTCAGCCGCAGACGCATCGTCACGCCGGTCGTCTTGCCGTTCGACCAGACGTGGCAGCCGCGCTGGACGTGCTGAATCGTCAAATTGCTCGAGGCCGGAGCCATGCTGGCCGAGGCCATCATGGCCGTCCCGTCCTGAGCCGTGTTCGGCATGGCCGTCACCTCGGGGGCGGCCTGCTTGACCGTGACATTGGTCGTGCGGGGCAGGGCCACGAGCAGGGCGACGAACAGTCCGGTTCCGACGAGGAAACCTGTGGTTGCGACGAGAAGGTTGCGCATCCCAGCTCACCTCCTTTTGGTCGTGCTGGGTATTCACAGCCTGCTTCTGCATTAGCGCGCGAGTATCGGGCCCAACTACTGCTTCTCGTCGGGGATTTCCCGCAGGGTTGTGGCCCCTGTCGGGGCTTTCGATAGGTCAGTAATTACCCCCACCCGGTATGCGGCTTTCGACCGATGGCATGCGCCGTCGGCAGGCGGACACTCCACTCAAAACGAAGAGAAAGGAGAGGTCATGCACTGGACGGACGGATTGGACTGGGTCTGGATGACCTTCATGATGGGCTTCTGGATCATTTTCCTCGGCGCAATCGTCTACATCGCCGTGCGCCTCGCGCAACGGCCACCGACTAATCCGAGGGCCGGCTCATGAGCACGCCGCCGGCCCAACGCAATCAGTCGACCACGGGAGCGCTCAGCCGTCGCGCGTGCCCGCGAGTGCTCGCCAGTCCCAAAAATGTACCCGTCTCGTACCCGCGAAAGTGCCAGATTTCGTCGAGGCAGGCAACACCATAGCCCAATTTGCAGGGCTTTTGTGTAAGCCCTCTGACGGACTCGAACCGTCGACCCCTCCTTACCATGGAGGTTTCGGGGCGTCACGCGCGGACACGCACGATCACTTGCGACACGGTTTCTCCTGCAAATCGGATTTGTTCGGGCGCCGCAGATGCGTCGCGGGGCGTCGCGCGTGTCGTTTCTGATGTGTCCGTTTTGTGTCCGCGCCCTGATGCCTATTCCGACAACACATGGCGGAAACTTGAGGAGCCTCGCGTTCCGGTTCGAAAGCTGACCCGTTTCCTGCAGAGAGGGGGTCAAGTCGGCTGTCGTACCCCAGATGCAATGGCTCATGACGACCATGAACCTCTGTCGATCCAGGTCGGCAGGCGAGGCCTGTCGATCCAGGTCGGCAGGCGAGGCGCCGCGGATCCGGCTTGATCATGCGTTTTCGCTGGAGGCGGGCTTGCAGGCGATGCCGTTTGTTCCTGCGGTGCGCGCGGCGATCCTCGGCGACACCGTCGCCGCAGAGGAGGTGGTCGCCGCCTAGCATCCCGAACGAGCGGAAGCGGACGCGCTTTCACCCGGGCGCTGAGACGCCACCCCGCCTACGGCGACGCCCCTCAGTCGCGCTCGTAGGTGGGCCAGGTCGAATCGAGCCGTTATCGTCCCGCCGGTGCCCGCACGTCTCTCGCCGCGCCTCGCCGCGATCGTGGATGCGCTCCCCCTGCAGCCGCACTCCCGCATTATCGAGATCGGGTGCGGGCCCGGCGCGGCGGCGCGAGCGGTCGCAGCCCGACTCGTTACCGGCCACATCCTCGCCATAGACCGGTCCGCGTCGGCCATCGCGCAAGCGAGCACCGCCGCGGCCGACGAGATCGCCTCGGGCCGCATGAGCGTCCGTCACGTTGCGGGCGAAGACTTCGTCCTGCAAGCCGACGAGGAGCCATACGACCTCGTGTTCGCCGTCCGAGTCGGCGCCCTCGATGGTCGTCATCCAAAAGCTGGCGAGCAGGCTCTGCAGCGCATCGCCATGGCGACGACCGATGGCGCCCGGCTGTTCGTCGACGGGGGCGACCCGCTCCGCGAGCTACCGATCCCGAAGTCCTAGGGCCAGAACCCCCAGCACGCCTCCGCCGCCGCCAAAGCGGTGCCGCAAGCGGAAGCCATTGCGGTCCCGGCCCGCGTCCCTGTGTTGGCCACGCGCCAGCCGACCAAATCACGTGAGGTCGTCACTTGCGATCGCCTCGTAGATGCCGCGCAGTTGTGTCGACCCGATCACGTCATCGAGCTGGTCGTCGCGCCGGCGTTCCTGCGCGGCCACTGCCGCCAGCGCACCATCGAGCCGTTCGATCGGCAGACCCAGCTGGCCGATCGTGATCACCTCGCGTGGGTCGTCGACGCGGCGGGCGGTGATCACGCGAACCGGCACGCCGCTGAACAGCGTTGGCGCGATCACCCTGTTCGTCGAGGACCCGCAGCGGGCGAAGTCGCTCTACCAGGAGGTCTTCGACCCGTCGGCGATCTATGAAGACGAGAGCTCCGCCGCGTTCAAGTTCGACAACCTGATCGTCAACTTGCTCAGGACGCCGGCGGCCGCCGAGCTGATCGATCCCGCGACGGTTGCCGGTCTCGAGGCCGGCTCGCGCTTTCAGCTCACGTGGACGACGCGGACTCCGTGTGCGCCGAACTGGCAACGGGCGTGGTGGCGCTGCTCAACGGCCCGATGAACCGGGAGTGGGGAATGCGTACTGCCAGCCTCACCGATCCTGATGGGCACATCTGGGAGGTGGCGGCGAAGCTTCCCGAGGCCGAGGGCTCATAGCGGGGGGAGGGTCGTTCGAGCCGGTCGAGCGCCGGCTGCGGCGTCACGCGTGCCAAGTCAGGGGGTCGCTCAGCAGCGAAGTCGAAGCTCGCATCCCAGCGAGCGAGGCCGTCGTAGAGTTGGGCGGCCAGACGCGCCCGGTCGCCTAGGCCGGCTATTGCCAGTGCGGGACTTCCCGGATCGAGTGCAGGTCGGCGTCGGTTTCGGCCCGCGAGCTCTGCTGGGCGACGCGGGGCGCCGAACTCGACGTGCGAGCGGACCGCTTGTCGGAACGGCTCGTCGTCGGGCAGGCCAGCCTCATCGAGTGCCTCCATCCGCGAGCGGCGTCGAGGCTGTTCGAGCTCGTCGCGGCGATGAATGACGGGTCGGGGGCGGAGAGGGGTCGATCCGTGGATTTACACCTGACGACATCGATGTCCGAACTCTTGATCGGCTCACTCCTACGTTGCGCCGAGCCGTCGATCCAGGCCCCTGATCACCGGCGGGTGCCTCCGCCACGCTGGATTGGGGATCGCTGAGCACACGCACGATTTGTGCGCGCGATGCACTCGCTGCCGCGTCGATCTCACCGCGTGAGTCGGTCGGCGCGGCTGCGCTTCTCCCAGACGGAGACGTGGCTGGTGCTGTCGGCGCCGAACGGCTCGCGCTTCCAGCCGCCCCAGCGTTCGCGCAGCCGCATCCCCGCTAGGCGGGCCATGAGGTCGAGCTCGGAGGGCCAGACATAGCGTAAGGGGATTGATCGGAGCTCGGCCGTGCCGCCGTCGAGGCGGTAGTGGTGGGAGACGACTCGCTGGGAGACGACCTCGTACTCGTCGAAGCTGAGGCGCGTCGGGCTCACGTGCAGCGGGCGCAGCGTTTCGCCGCGCGGGAGCCGCTGCAGGTCTGGTACCCCGACCTCGATGACGAAGCAGCCACCGGGCTCGAGGTGCGCGGCGACGTTCTGGAAGCAGGCGACCTGCTCGTCCTGGCTCGTCAGGTTCATGATCGTGTTGAAGACGAGGTAGGCGAGCGAGAACAGCCCCGGGACGGTCGCGGTCGCGAAGTCGGCGATCGTCACGGCGATGTCCTCGCCGCCCGGCTTCGCGCGGAGTCGCGCAACCATCGCCTCCGAGAGGTCGACGCCGTGCACGCGGACGCCGCGATGTGCCAAGGGGAGCGCGATGCGGCCGGTGCCGATGCCGAGCTCGAGTGCCGCGCCATCGCCGGCGATCTCGGCGAGGAAGTCGACATCGGTTCGACGACCGCGGGCTCGGAGAGCTCGGCTGTGGCTTGGTCGTAGCGCTCGGCGACGCTCTCGTCGAAGTGGTTCGTCGGCATAGCGGTCAGGCCTCGCGTGCGCTCGTGCGGTGGTTGTCGCCCGGCTCGCGCTTGCGACTGTCGTTTGCGATGGCCGTCTGGCCGGTCCGGAAGATCGAGTGGATGAGGACTGCGGCGACGAGGGCGACACTAACGATCACGGCGATGTAGATGGAGGCTGCGGGCCAGCTGAGGGTGGCGATGGTCATGTGTGGTTCTCCTTTCGCTGTCTTAGGCGGAGCGTTGGTAGGCGTTGAAGGCGCGGGTGGCGAAGGCGGCGCTGGCAAGCAGGAGCAGCGCGAGGAAGCCGGCGCGGGTGGCGATCAGGCCCCAGTCTGCATCGGGTCCGGCCGCCGAGCGGCCGGCCTCGGCCGCCCAGTTGACCGGGTTGAACCTGGCCGCCCAGCGGATCCAGCCGGGGAGCAGGCTCTGCTGCATCAGCGCCGTGGAGAGGAAGGTCAGCGGCAGCGTCGCCATCGTGACGATCCCGATCAGCGTCTCCCGCTGGCGCGCCAGCACGGCGATGCCGTTGGAGAGGGAGGCGAAGACGGCGCCGAGCAGCCCGGCGACGCCGATTAGCACGGCGACCCCGGCGATGCCGTTGTGGAAGTGGGCGCCGACGGCGAGCGAGAGGCCGATCACGATCAGGCTCTGGATGACGAGGCTGAGGACCGACTGGGCGACGCTGCCGAGGTTGAGCGCCCCGCGCCAGATCGGCGAGACGAGCAGCCGGTCCATCGTGCCGCGGTTGATGTCCTCGATGAAGCCCATCCCGACCCAGGCCGACGACATGGCGAGCATGACGACGACCCCGGGCGTGAGGAACTCGATGTAGGAGCCGCCGCTGAAGCCGGGGATGTCGGCGGTGCGCTTGAACAGGGCCCCGAACAGGAGCAGCCAGATGACGGGCTGGGTGAGTGAGATGCCGACCCAGGCCGGCTGGCGCAGGAGCGCCCGGATGTAGCGGAGAGCGACCTGCCAGGTGTGCCGCAGTGCGGTCATGCTGCCACCTCCTTGGTGTTCGTGTGCGCTTGCTGGAATGAGCGGCCAGCGTGTCGCAGATAGACGTCGTCGAGCGAGGGGCGGGCGATGGTCGCCGAGGCCACGCGGAGGCCGGCCCGCTCGAGCGTAGTGATGAGGGAGGGGATCGCGGCGGCGCCGTTGTCGACGCGCGCGCGGAGCAGGCGCCCGTCGATGGCGAGCTCGCTGACGCCGGCAAGGTGCGACAAGGCAGCAGTGGCGGCGCCGTTGGTGGATTCGAGCAGCTCGACCTGGACGGTGTCGCCACGCAGTTCGCTCTTCAGCTCGTCAGGGGTGCCCTCGGCGACGATGCGGCCGCGGTCGACAATCGCGAGCCGGGAGGCGAGCCGGTCGGCCTCCTCGAGGTAGTGGGTGGTGAGCAGGATTGTCATCTCCTCCTCGCCCGCCAGCCGCTCGATCTCCCGCCAGAGCTCGACCCGTGCCTCGGGGTCGAGCCCGGTCGTTGGCTCATCGAGAAACAGCACCTTGGGCTGGTGGACGAGCCCGAGCGCGACGTCGAGGCGGCGCTGCATGCCGCCCGAGTAGGTCTTCGCGATTCGGCCCGCCGCCTCGGCCAGACCGAAACGCTCGAGCAGCTGCTCGACGCGCTCCCGCCGCGCGCTGCCGACGAGGCCGTAGATCTCGGCCTGCATCTCTAGGTTCTCGCGGCCGGTCGCCTCCGGGTCGAGGCCATGCTTCTGGCCGACGACGCCGATCGAGCGGCGCACCCGTTCTGGGTTGCGGACGACATCGAGGCCGGCGACGCGCGCCTCGCCGCCGTCTGGGCGCGAGAGCGTGGTCAGGATCTTGACCGTGGTCGACTTGCCGGCGCCGTTCGGGCCGAGCAGGCCGAAGATCGTGCCCTCCTCGACCGTGAAGCTGAGCCCGTCGAGCGCTCGGACGCCGCCGCCGTACGTCTTCCTCAGGTTTGATGCTTCGATCGTCTTCACGCTGTCCTCCCATCGAGCTATAGTTTTGATGGTGAGAACGTTTTAGCACATAGATTATTCCCTTGTCAAAACTTTCTAGAGACGAACTGATTCGGGAGTTCATCGCCGCCATTCGGGCTTCGCAGACGGCGACGGACATGTTTGACCACTCCGTCGCCGACTACGTCGGCCTCGACCGCACCGCCTACCGCTGCCTCGACATCCTCGACCAGGAGGGGCCGATGACCGCCGGACGGCTCGCAGAGCGGGCGCGGCTCAGCCCGGGCGCGATGACGGCCTTGCTCGACCGCCTTGAAAAGAGAGGCTTCGCGCGCCGAACCCGCGACACCGAAGACCGCCGCCGCGTCCTCGTCGAGGTGACACCCGAGCTCCGCCAGATGGCCGACCAGATCTACGGCACGCCCGACGAAGGTGCTGACGCGCTCGCCGCCTACACGAACGAGCAGCTCGAGTTCCTGATCGGCTTCCTCCGCGGCAACGCCGCCTACCAGGAAGAGCGGATGCGACGGCTCAAGGACTTGAAGGCTCGAGAAGCCAGCGAAGCACGAGCCGCGGGCACCGCCGCGAGAGCCGCCGACGCCGCAGAAGGGGCGACCTGAACGCGAGGCGCCTCAGGCGTCGATCTCGTAGCGGAGGGTCCGTCACGAGGGCTTTACCGACGCCGAAGCACTCAACGTCCACGGCGTGGACGCTGCGTGGACGTCGGAAGCGTCAACCGCCGTCCACTCGGACAACGAAAAGATCAGCTAAGCAGGAAGAATCCGGAAGCCCTCTGACGGACTCGAACCGTCGACCCCCTCTCTATGAGGAGGGCCTGGGGTCAAGTGGGTTGGGCCGGCCATCGCCCAGTCAGGGCGGTCGCGTCGGGTGCGATCTGCGAGCAGCGCTCATCTCTCTATCGCCTCCTCTCGGGAGGATCAGGCTGGATGGGAGGCTCGCTCCGGT
>WNFU01000691.1_pt1 | contig 46529 bp, 43 predicted proteins | sample 5400121 | NCBI WGS metagenome assembly WNFU01 (sample SAMN13153360, study PRJNA577476) | soil metagenome | isolation source: 100 cm soil or saprolite under grassland replicate 1 | place: USA:California | collected 2016-06-15 | reverse complement strand
GCGGCAAGAGCGCGGTGATCAACATCTGGGTCGATCCGCGCGAATACGCGCCGGGCACCAAAGCGCAGACCATGTACAAGTGACGCGGCGAAGCCGCGTCATCCCCGCGAACGCGGGGATCCAGCGTCTCTACGACGAATGACACTGGGTCCCCGCCTTCGCGGGGACGACGCCGAGTTAGCGCGGTCTCCGCGTTCGCTGGAACGACGAACCTACAGGAAACGACGATGGACAAGGCACTGTCAGGCATCCGCATTCTCGACATGACGCACGTGCAGGCGGGTCCGACCGCTTCGCAACTGCTGGCGTGGCTCGGTGCGGACGTGATCAAGTTCGAGCCGCCGACCGGTGATGTGACGCGCAGCCAGCTGCGCGACGTCTCTGACGCCGACAGCCTCTACTTCACGATGTTGAACTGCAACAAGCGGTCGATCACCGTGAATATGAAGAATCCTGCCGGCAAAGAGGTGTTCGTCGAGCTGCTGAAGAAATGCGATGTAGTCATGGAGAACTTCGGGCCCGGCGTGCTCGACCGGCTCGGGTTCCCGTGGGAAAAGATCCACGCGATCAACCCACGCATCATTCTCGCCACCATCAAGGGGTTCGGCAGCTCCGGCCCGTACGCCGACTTCAAGGCATACGAGAACGTGGCGCAGGCGATGGGCGGCGCGATGAGCACAACCGGCTTCAATGACGGCGCGCCTCTGGTCACCGGCGCGCAGATCGGCGATTCGGGCACTGGACTGCATCTGGTGATCGGCATCCTCGCCGCGCTCCAGCACCGGCAGCGCACCGGACAAGGGCAGATCGTCGAAGCCGCGATGATGGACAGCGTGATGAACCTGTGCCGCGTCAAATTTCGCGATCACCAGCGCCTCGCGCACGGCGGGCTCGGCGAGTACTCGATCCCGACGGAAGGGCTCACCGAAACGCCGCGCTCGGGCAACGACTCCGGCGGCGGACAGCTCGGCAATGCGATCGCGTGCAAGCCGGGCGGACCGAACGATTATCTGTACGTCGTCGTGCAGGAAGCGGTGTGGGACGGGCTCGCGAAGCGCATCGGCGGTGAGCGGCTCGCGGCCGACATCCGGTTCGCGACGATCGGGCAGCGCAGAAAGAACCAGCAGGAAATGTGGCGCCTCCTGAGCGAGTTCGCGTCGCAATACACGAAGTGGGAAATGATGCAGCTCCTGAACGAGCTCGACGTTCCGTGCGGCCCGGTGATGAGCACCGAGGACCTGATGAACGACGAGCACGTCAAGGGACGCGAGATGATCGTCGAGCTCGACCATCCGAAGCGCGGCAAGTGGTTCAACGTCGGCATGCCGATCAAGTTGTCCAACTCGCCGGTCGAGATCGAGCGCTCGCCGCTGTTGGGTGAGCACACCGACGAGATCCTGCGCGAGATACTCGGCTATGCCGATGCGGATGTGCAGGCGAAGAGGCAGGCGGGCGCGTTCACCAAGGAACCGCCGAAAAAGGAATCCGAGCCGCGGCGCGCGGCGGGCTGATGGCCGCAACCGTAGAAAGCTGTCGATGAACGTTCACGAATACCAGGGCAAGCAGCTGCTGCGCCAGTACGGCGTGGCGACGCCGCGCGGCATCGCGTGCTTCACCGTCGCCGAAGCCGAGGAGGCCGCGCGCACGCTCGGCGGAAACGTCTGGGTCGTCAAGGCGCAGATCCACGCCGGCGGCCGCGGCAAGGGCGGTGGCGTCAAGGTTGCGAAGTCGATCGCCGAAGTGCGCGAGCATGCGTCGAGGATACTCGGCATGCGGCTCGTTACGCATCAGACCGGACCGGAAGGCCGGATCGTCAAGCGGCTGCTGGTCGAAGAGGGCGCGGACATCCGCAAGGAGCTCTACGTCGGCATGGTGGTCGATCGCGTCTCCCAGCGTGTAACACTGATGGCGAGCTCCGAAGGCGGCATGGAGATCGAGCAGGTCGCCGCGCGCGCGCCGGAGAAGATCCACAAGGTCGCGATCGATCCGACGACCGGTCTCACCGACGCACAAGCGGACGACGTCGCGCGCAGGATCGGCGTGCCGCAAGCCTCGGTCGCGGAAGCGCGCTCGTTCATGCAAGGTCTTTACCGCGCGTTCGACGAATGCGATGCGTCGCTCGCCGAGATCAATCCGCTCGTGCTGACCGGTGAAGGCCGTGTGCTTGCGCTCGACGCGAAGCTCAATTTCGATTCGAACGCGCTCTACCGCCACCCGGAGATCGTCGCGATGCGCGACCTCGACGAAGAGGATCCGGCGGAGATCGAGGCGTCGAAGTTCGACCTGTCGTACATCTCGCTCGACGGCAACATCGGGTGCCTGGTGAACGGCGCCGGGCTCGCGATGGCGACGATGGACACGATCAAGCTCTTCGGTGCGGAGCCCGCGAACTTCCTCGACGTCGGCGGCGGCGCGACGACCGAGAAGGTCACCGAAGCGTTCAAGATCATGCTGCGCAACCCGAAGGTGAAAGGCATTCTCGTCAACATCTTCGGGGGCATCATGCGTTGCGACACGATCGCCGAAGGCGTGATCGCCGCGGCGCGCGAGGTGAACATCGACGCGCCGCTCGTCGTGCGCATGAAGGGCACGAACGAGGAGCGCGGCCGGCAGCTGCTGAAGGATTCGAAGCTGCCGATCATCGCCGCCAACAGCATGGCCGACGCGGCGAAGAAGATCGTCGCCGCCGTGGCCGAAACGCGGGAGCCGGTGTTGTGAGCATCATCATTGACAAGCACACGAAGGTCGTCACGCAGGGAATCACCGGCAAGACCGGTGCATTCCACACGCGGATGTGCCGCGACTACGCGAACGGACGCGACTGTTTCGTCGCGGGCGTCAATCCGAACAAGGCCGGCGAGAATTTCGAAGGCATCCCGATCTTCGGTACGGTGAAGGAGGCGAAGGAACGCACGAGCGCGACGGTTTCCGTCATCTACGTTCCGCCGCCCTTTGCCGCCGCCGCGATCGACGAGGCGGTCGACGCCGAGCTCGATCTCGTCATCTGCATCACCGAGGGCGTGCCGGTGCGCGACCTGATCCGCACGCGCGACAAGATGCTCGGCAAGAAGACGATCCTGATCGGTCCGAACTGTCCGGGCGTCATCACGCCCGACGAGATCAAGATCGGCATCATGCCCGGTCATATCCACAAGAAGGGACGCATCGGCGTCGTGTCGCGCTCGGGGACGCTGACCTACGAGGCGGTCGGACAGCTGATGGAGCACGGGCTCGGGCAATCGACCTGCGTGGGCATCGGCGGCGATCCGGTGAACGGCCTGAAGCACATCGATGTGATGAAGATGTTCAACGACGATCCGGACACCGACGCGGTGATCATGGTCGGCGAAATCGGCGGCGATGCGGAAGAAACGTGCGCGCGCTGGATCAAGGACAACATGAAGAAACCGGTCGTCGGCTTCATCGCGGGCGTCACCGCACCGCCGGGCAAGCGCATGGGTCACGCCGGCGCGATCATCTCCGGCGGCAAGGGAACCGCGCAGGAAAAGCTCGACGTCATGGAAGCGTGCGGCATCAAGGTGACGCGCAATCCCGCCGACATGGGCCGGCTGCTGAAGTCGGTGCTGTGATGAAGAACGCCTTGACACGACGTCATTCCCGCCCTTCGGCGCTGCTCAGGGCAGGCTGCGGCGGGAATCCAGTGTCTTGCGACGAAAGTCGCTGGGTCCCCGCCTTCGCGGGGGACGACTGCGGGGGTTCGAGTTGAACGCGCGTGATCCTTCCGTTGCCGTGATTCCGATCGTCGACATCGGTCGCGCGAAGCGCAAGGTTCGTGCGCAACCGAAAGGCCGCGTCGCCGACCCGCACGCGCTGGCCGAAGTGCGCACCTTGCTGGGTGATGCGCCGCGCCGGCGCGATCTGCTGATCGAATACCTGCACCGCATTCAGGATACGTACGGCGCGCTTTCGGCCGCGCATCTGGTCGCGCTCGCGCAGGAGCTGAAGCTCGCGATGACCGAAGTCTACGAGGTGGCGAGCTTCTATCACCACTTCGACGTGGTGAAGGAAGGCGACGAAGCACCGCCGCGGGTCACCGTGCGCGTGTGCGAGACGCTGTCGTGCGCGATGGCCGGCGGCGAAGCGCTGCTCGCCGCGGCGAAGCGCACGTTCGGAGCCGAGGTTCGTGTGCTCGGCGCACCGTGCATCGGCCGCTGCGAGCATGCGCCGGCGGCGGTCGTGGGCCGTCATCCGATCGACAACGCGAGCGTGGAGAAGCTCAGCGCCGCGGTGGCGGCGAAGCTCACCGAAGCCGACGTCGAGCCTTATGTCGACTACGGAGCCTATCGTGCTGCGGGCGGCTACGCCTTGTGGCGTGCGTGCCTCGAGGGCAAGCGCAGCGCCGACGAGCTGATCGCAACGCTCGAAAGCTCGTCGCTGCGGGGCCTGGGTGGTGCCGGCTTTCCGGCCGGGCGCAAGTGGAAGATCGTGCGCGCCGAACCCGCGCCGCGTCTGATGGCGGTCAACATCGACGAAGGCGAGCCGGGGACGTTCAAGGATCGCTACTACCTCGAGCGCGACCCGCATCGCTTCCTCGAAGGGGTGCTCGTCGCCGCGTGGGCGGTGGGCATCGATGCGGTCTATCTCTACCTTCGCGACGAATACGCCGGCTGCCGCGAGATCCTCAGCCGAGAGCTTGCCGCGCTCGCCGCCGATGCGCCGGGGCCGCTGCCGACGATCGAGCTGCGCCGCGGTGCCGGTGCCTACATCTGCGGCGAAGAGTCGGCGATGATCGAGTCGATCGAAGGCAAGCGCGGCATGCCGCGGCTGCGCCCGCCCTACGTCGCGCAGGTGGGGCTTTTTGGCCGCCCCACGCTCGAGCACAACCTGGAAACGCTCTACTGGGTGCGCGACATCGTCGAGCGCGGGGCCGAGTGGTTCGCGAGCCAGGGACGAAACGGGCGCAAGGGACTGCGCAGCTTCAGCGTGTCGGGACGCGTCAGCAAGCCCGGCGTGCATCTCGCGCCGGCGGGCATCACGCTGCGCGAGTTGGTCGACGAGTTCTGCGGCGGCATGCTGCCCGGCCACGCGCTCTACGCCTACCTGCCCGGTGGTGCCTCGGGCGGCATCCTGCCGGCGAGCCTGGCCGATGTGCCGCTCGACTTCGACACGCTGCAGCCGTACGGCTGCTTCATCGGCTCGGCGGCGGTGATCGTGCTCTCGCAGCACGATCGGGCGCGCGACGCCGCGCTCAATCTGATGCGTTTTTTCGCCGATGAGTCGTGCGGCCAATGCACGCCCTGCCGGGTGGGAACGGACAAGGCGGTGCAGTTGATGAGCCGGCCCAAATGGGACCTGCCGTTGCTCGACGAGCTCTCGCGTGCGATGGCCGATGCGTCGATCTGCGGGCTCGGCCAGGCGGCACCGAACCCGATCGCCTCGGTGGTGAAGTACTTCCCGCACGAGCTCGAAGCATGAACGCGCCGCTGCCCCTCGAAGTGAGCGGCGTCGCGTTCCGCCTGGACGGCCGCGACGTCGTCGCCGCGCCCGGCGAGACGATCCTGCAAGCCGCCGACCGGCTGGGTCTGGGTGGCGACATCCCGCGCCTTTGCTACACGCCGCGCATGCGAGCGGACGGCAACTGCCGCGCCTGCATGGTCGAGATCAAGGGCGAGCGCGTGCTGGCGCCGTCGTGCTGTCGCGCACCCGCGCCCGGCATGGATGTCCAAAGCGCAAGCGAGCGCGCGCGCCACTCGCAGAAGATGGTGCTCGAGCTCCTGGCCTCCGACATGCCGCAGCGCTCCTACAAGCCCGATTCCGAGCTCGATCGGTGGTGCGAGGCGCTCGGCATCGGCGAGCCGCGTTTCCCGGGCCGTCGACAACCGGCAGCGGACGTCTCGCATCCGGCGATGGCGGTGAACCTCGACGCCTGCATCCAGTGCACGCGCTGCGTGCGCGCCTGCCGCGAAGTGCAGGTGAACGACGTGATCGGTTATGCGTTTCGCGGTGCCGCTTCGAAGATCGTGTTCGATCTCGACGACCCGATGGGCGTATCGACCTGTGTGGCCTGCGGCGAATGCGTGCAGGCATGCCCGACCGGAGCGTTGGCGCCGGCGAAGAACGCCTACCTGCAACCGGTGGACAAGACGGTCGACTCGGTGTGCCCGTATTGCGGCGTGGGCTGCCAGTTGACCTACCACGTGCAGGACAACACGATCGTTCGGGTCGAAGGCCGCGACGGCATCGCAAACGAGAGCCGGCTGTGCGTCAAAGGCCGCTTCGGCTTCGACTACGCCGCGCATCCGCATCGGCTCACCAAGCCGCTGATCCGCAAGCCCGGCGTGGCGAAGAGCGCGGAGTTCACCGTCGATCCGGCCAATCCGCTGTCGGTGTTTCGCGAAGCGAGCTGGGAAGAGGCGCTTGCGCTCGCCGGCGGCACGTTGAAGCGCATCCGCGACACGAAGGGTCCCAAGGCGCTCGCGGGCTTCGGCTCGGCGAAGGGATCGAACGAGGAGGCGTATCTCTTTCAGAAGCTCGTTCGCACCGGCTTCGGATCGAACAACGTCGATCACTGCACGCGGCTCTGTCATGCCTCCAGTGTGGCGGCGCTGCTGGAAGGCATCGGCTCGGGGGCGGTCTCGAACCCGGTGATGGATGTGCTCAAAGCCGAAGTGGTGCTCCTGATCGGCGCAAACCCGGTGGTGAACCATCCGGTGGCGGCGACCTGGATCAAGAACGCGACCCGGCAGGGCACGAAGCTGATCCTGGCCGATCCGCGCCGCTCCGAGCTGGCCCGCCATGCCGCGCACTACCTGCCGTTCAAGCCGGACACCGACGTGGCACTCCTGAACGCGATGATGCACACGATCGTGGAGGAGGGGCTCGCCGATGTGCGGTTCATCGCCGATCGCACCAGCGGCTACGAGGAGCTCGAGCGCAACGTCGCGGCCTACAGCCCCGAGGCGATGGCGCCGGTCTGCGGCATCCCCGCCGAGACGATTCGCGAGGTGGCGCGTCTTTTTGCGAGGTCGAAGGCCTCGATGATCCTGTGGGGCATGGGCATCTCGCAACACGTGCACGGCACCGACAACGCGCGCTGCCTGATCGCGCTTTCGATGTTGACCGGCCAGATCGGCCGTCCGGGCACGGGGCTGCATCCGCTGCGCGGGCAGAACAACGTGCAGGGCGCGTCCGACTCGGGGTTGATCCCGATGATGTATCCGGACTACCGGCGCGTCGACGATCCCACCGCGCGCGCGAAGTTCGAAGCGCTGTGGGGTGCATCGCTCGATCCGAAGCCCGGCTTGACGGTGGTCGAGATCATGGACGCGGTGCATGCGGGCGAGATTCGCGGCATGTACATCATGGGCGAGAACCCGGCGATGTCCGATCCCGATGTGCAGCATGCGCGGCAAGCGCTCGCCGAGCTCGAGATGCTGGTCGTGCAGGACATCTTCCTGACCGAGACCGCGTATCTCGCCGACGTCGTGCTGCCCGCTTCCGCGTTTCCCGAGAAGACCGGCACGTTCACCAACACCGATCGGCTGGTGCAGCTCGGACGCCAGGCGTTGAACCCGCCGGGTGACGCGCGGCAGGACTTGTGGATCATCGTGGAGATGGCGAAGCGGCTCGGGCTCGACTGGCGCTACACGCATCCGCGCGAGGTGTTCGCCGAGATGCGCAAAGCGATGCCCTCGATCGCCGGCATCACGTGGCAGCGGCTGGAAGCCGAGAGCGCGGTGACCTATCCGTGCGAAAAGGTGGGCGACCCGGGCGAGCGCGTGGTGTTCACCGATCACTTTCCCACGCCAAGTGGACGCGCGAAGCTCGTGCCCGCCGACATCATTCCGGCGGCCGAGCGTCCCGACGAAGACTACCCGATGGTGCTCATCACCGGACGCCAGCTCGAGCACTGGCACACCGGCAGCATGACACGGCGCACCGAAGTGCTCGATGCGATCGAACCGTTTCCGGTCGCATCGCTCAACTCGGCGGACCTCGCGGCCGTCGGTGTCGCGCCAGGTGCACCGATCGAAGTAACGTCACGCCGCGGCAGCGTCACGCTCGCCGCGCGCGCCGACGACGGCACGCCGCGCGGTACCGTGTTCATCCCGTTCTGCTACTACGAAGCGGCAGCGAACCTGCTTACCAATCCCGCGCTCGATCCGTTCGGCAAGATTCCGGAGTTCAAGTACTGCGCGGTGCGGATTGCACCGGGACTCGAGTCGGGCGCGCTGACCGGTTACGGCCGCGCTACGCGCGACGCGGCAGCAATCGCTTGACGATGTAGTTCCACTCCGCCGGCTCGACCGGCGTGATCGACAAGCGGTTGCCACGCTGCAGCACGCGCATCTGCGCAAGCTCAGGATGCTCGCGCAGCTCGGCGAGCGAGACGAGCCGCGTCTTCTCGACAAGCTTCACGTCGACGTTGAGCCACCGCGGCGCATCGCGCGACGACTTCGGATCGTAATAGGGACTCTTGCGGTCGAACTGTGTGGCGTCCGGATACGCTGGCTTCGCGATCTCGGCGATCCCCGCGATGCCCGGCTCGGCGCAGCTCGAGTGGTAGAAGAACGTGCGGTCCCCGACGCGCATCTCGTCGCGCATGAAATTGCGCGCCTGGTAGTTGCGCACGCCGAACCACGGCGTCGACCGGTTCGGCGCGTTGGCGAGGTCGTCGATCGAGAACTCGTCGGGCTCCGACTTCATCAGCCAGTAACGCATCGCGTGTCTCCCGCTCAACGTGTCGTCAGCCGGACGGCACGCGCCCGTACGTCACTGCGGCGAGCACCTCTGCCGGCGCGTCGGCGACGAGCTTCGTATCGGGCCGCGCGCCGAGCGCATCGTTGACTGTCGAAAACGCCAGGCGAAGTGCGACGTACACGGTTGCCTCGAAGATTTCGCGATCGGAGAGCCCCGCGGCGCCAAGCGTATCGACGTCTTCGGCGCTCGCGGAGTTCGGATCGTGCACGACGCGCTGGGCCCAGCGTCTCAGCGCTGCTTCGCTCGTGTCAGCGCAGCGGCGTCGATTCCGCGCAGCACGTCGGCGGCGAGGGACGAATCCGCGAGGCCACGCCCACACCCGTTCGAGATTCATCACGTAGCCGTTGGCTGCGCGATCCTTTTCCAGGAATGCGCTCTCCTCGGCGCCCGTCGGATCGTGCAGAAACATGAGCCCCCTTCGCGGTTGTCCGAACCGATTCTCGCGGCCCAAATGAAAATGCAGCAGCAAGGTTCGCTTGCCGCTGCACTTTAAATAGGTGCCCCCCGCCTGTGCCGTGTGACCGTCATCTTGAACCTCGGTTCAAGATCGGTCGCCGGCCCGGGCCATCAGGCGCTTCCGCGTGGGAGCGCACACAAGCCCGTGTGGCCTAAGCAACCTAGCTACCTAGCATTGGTTCAAAGAGTATTTGGCCAACGCGAACACCGCAGGGGACAAAGAACGTCGCGTTCGATCTCAACGCAGCGAACTCAGAACAGCTTGTCCTGTTCCGCGAGCGCCTGATCGATCGCCTGATGCATGCTTGCGATTCTACGCCGCGCGCCGCCCACGTCAATGGAAACGGATGCGGCGTTTGACGTGGTTGCGGCGTTTCGCGCGCGCAGAAGTTCGTGCGCGAGATTGAGCGCGGCCATCACCGCGATGCGCTCGGTGCCCGCGATCTTCCCCGCGTCGCGGATCTCGCGCATCCGGCGATCGAGCAGCGCGACCGCCTCGATCAACTCGGCGCGTTCGTGCTCCTTGCACGCAACCTTGTAGTCGCGCCCGAGCAGCGAAACGTCGAGCGTCATCGAGCGCTCGGCGTCGGCGGCGGAACGGGTCGTCATTCGATGGCGGCGGGAATGCGCATGAGCAGCGCGTCCAGGCGCTCGCGCGCTGTGGCGACGCGCATGGCGAGCGCTTGATTGCGCGCATTGGCCGCGGCGATTTCGCGCCGAAGCGAGCCGTTCGCCATGCGCAGCGCGCGCGTGTGCGCGAGCAACGTGGCGAGCTTCTGCTCGAGCGCAGCGACCTCGCGTTCGAAGTCGCGGTCGGGCGCGCTGTGCGGCGATTCCATCCGGCGACTATAGGTTGCGCGCGCGCTCGCCGTCAACCCGCCGACGGCGCTTGATCGGTGGCGAGCGGCTTGTACGTCACATCGACGACTTCGAGCTCTTCGACGCCGGCCGGCGTGCGCAGCAACACCGCATCGCCTTCGCGCGCCTTCAGCAATGCGCGTGCGATCGGCGACACCCAGCTCACGTAGCCGCGCGTGGTGTCGATTTCGTCGACGCCGACGATGCTGATCGTGCGCTCTTCGCCGCGGGCGTTTGTGACGGTGACGGTGGCACCGAAGTACACCTGGTCGGCCGCGTCGTCGTCGCGGCTCGCCGCAGGATCCACGACTTCGGCGGCATCGAGGCGCTTCAACAGAAACCGGATTCGCCGATCGATCTCGCGCAGCCGCTTTTTGCCGTAGATGTAGTCGCCGTTCTCCGACCGGTCGCCGTTGCCCGCCGCCCACGCGACGGTGGCGACAAGCTCGGGCCGCTCCTTCTTCACCAAGTAGTCGAGCTCGGCGGAAAGGCGCGCAAAGCCGCCCGGCGTCATGTAGTTGCGCGCGCCGGCGGGGAGCGGTGACGCCGCTTCGAGCTCGTCGTCGTCGTCCAGGTTGTCTTCGCGCGTGAACGCCTTGCTCATGTCGACACTGCCCTGCTGCGCAACAACTTACAATTATAAGCTTCAGGGTGGATACACCACTTCCCCTTCTATCCTTCGATCGCATGCCGACGATTGCGTTCGCCACACCGGTCACCCCGACGCGCATCGCGGTGACGCTCGCCGCGCTCGCCGGTGTCGCGCTTGCGGCAATCGCCGTCGCGCTCGCCGTGGGAAGCGTCGCGCTCGATTCGTCGACGGTCATCCGCGCGTTGGGCGGCGCCGAGGGCACCGGCGCGTCGATCGTGCGCGAGCTCAGGCTGCCGCGCGCGCTCGCCGCGTTCGCAACGGGCGGCCTGCTGGCGGTGGCCGGCGCGCTAATGCAGGTGCTGTTGCGCAATCCGCTCGCCGATCCCTATGTGTTGGGTCTTTCCGGCGGCGCAGCCGCCGCGGCGCTCGCCGCAATGCTCGCCGGCGCGGCCGCGATCGTGGCGCCCGCGGCATTTGCCGGCGCGCTCGCGTCGACCATGCTCGTCTTCGGCCTCGCACGCGCGCGCGGCGACCGCACGCCATGGACTGCAACGCGATTGCTGCTGACGGGCGCTGTGATCGCCAGCGGCTGGGGCGCGCTGATCGCGTTGATGCTGGCGATCGCACCCGATGCCCAGGTCAAGGGCATGCTGTTCTGGCTGATCGGCGATTTGTCGGCCGCGACGTCGGCCGCGCCGGCGCTCGGTGCGTTGGTGCTCGTTGCGGCGGTCGCGCTCGCGTTCGCGCGCGATTTGAACGTGCTCGCGCGCGGCGAGGACACCGCCGCCGCGCTCGGCGTCGCGGTGCCGCGACTGACGCTCGCCGCGCATGTCACCGCCGCGTTCGCGACCGCGATCGCCGTCACGACGGCCGGCAGCGTCGCGTTCGTCGGGCTCATCGTGCCCCATGCGCTGCGGCTCGTCGTCGGCAACGATCAGCGATTGCTGTTGCCTGCGGCAGCGCTCGGCGGCGGCGCTTTGCTCGTGCTCGCCGACACGCTCGCGCGCACCGTCGCTGCACCGGTGCAATTGCCGGTCGGCGTCGTCACCGCACTGATCGGCGTGCCCGTCTTCCTGGTGCTGCTGACGCGCAGCGGCGTGCGATGACGCCGGAAAGGGCCACGATGAGTGATGGTCCGAAGCTTTCGGTTCGCGGCGTCACCATCGGGATCGGCGGCCGGACGCTGTGCCGCAACCTCGACATCGACGTTCACGCCGGCGACATCTGGGCGATCGTGGGACCGAATGGCGCCGGCAAGACGACGCTCGTCGCCACGCTCGCGGGCTTGCGCTCGTCGGTCGCGGGATCGATCGCCTACGACGGTCGTCCGCTCGATGCGTTGACGCCTCGGGCGCGTGCGCTGACTCGTGGTTACCTGCCGCAGGACAGCGTCGACTTCTTTCCGGCGAGCGTGCTCGACACGGTGCTCGTCGGCCGCCATCCGCATCTCGCCCGCTGGCGTTGGGAATCGGCCGCCGACATCGAATCGGCACGCGCAGCGCTCGCGGCGTTCGGTCTCGACACGTTCGCCGCGCGCGACGTGCGCACGCTTTCGGGCGGCGAGCGGCGCCGCGTCGCGCTCGCTGCGCTCGTCGCACAGGATCCCGCGCTGCTGCTGCTCGACGAGCCGTCGTCGCACCTCGATCTCGGACAGCAAATCGCGGCGCTCGACGTGATCGCCGCGCTCGCGCATGAGCGGGGCAAGTCGATCGTCATGGTGTTGCACGATCTTCATCTCGCCGCGCGGTATGCCGATCACGCGATCGCGATGGGCAACGGGAACGCGACGTGCGGCCCCGTCGGCGACATCTTGACCGACGACGCGCTGTCGTCGCTGTTCGCGCATCGGCTCACGAGCGTGGGGACCGGCCGCTCGCGCGCGTTCGTGCCCGAATGACTTTAGCAGTTCGTTGAAAATCGCGTTGGACGACACCCAATGGTGTCATCCCGAGCGCAGCGAGGGATCTGCTGTTGCGCCGAATCAATGGCTTGCGAACAGCAGGTTCCTCGTCGCTAACGCTCCTCGGAATGACACCGCGCGCTTTCAACGAACTGTTAGGGGGTCGAACCCGTACGCGCGCGTAACGCGTCGATCGCGACGCAAAGCGCTTCGACGCCGTCGGCGAAGCGCGGACCGGGACGATGCAGAAGGTCCGCATCGACGGTCGCGAAATTGCCATAGCGCGTGGCGGGAAGCTGCGGCCAGCGCCGCCACGCGTCGAGCCATGCCGGCGGAACGGCGCCGTCGGTCGCCGCGACGATCGCGTCGGGCGCCGCGGCGAGCACCGCCTCCACGCCGACCACCGGCGCAGGCGTCGTGAGCGCCGCGAAGACGTTGTCGGCCGCGCAGACATCGAGCGCCTGCGTGATCAGATGACGGCCACCGATCGTGTACAGCGGCGAGTCCCAGATCTCGTAGAACACGCGGATGCGCTGGGCTCGGCTGCGCGCGCGCTGCACGCGGGCAAGGTGCGCGCGAAACGCGGCCGCCGCATCGCGCGCGCGCGCTTGCGTTCCGGCGAGCGTGCCGATGCGCTCGAGCGCGACCGCGATGCCGTCGATCGTCTTCGGATCGGTGACGACGACCGCAACGCCGCGCGCGCGCAGCTGCGCAACCTGCGCGGGCGTCGTGTACGGCCATGTGACGACGACATCCGCCTCGAGCGCGATGATGCGCTCGAGATCGATCGCATGGGCGTCTCCGATTCGCGGCAGCGCGCGCGCCGCGGGCGGCCAATCAGAGCCCGCAACCACGGCGGCCAATCGATCACCTGCGCCGGCGGCGAATATGAGCTCGGTCGCATGCGGCGCGAGGCTCACGATGCGCCGCGCGGGCGCCACGAGCGTTACGGTCGTACCGGCATCATCGACGACGGTGATTGCCGCGTGCGCAGCGCCGACCGGCAGCGTCGCGACCAGCGCGGCGAGCGCGGCGAATGTCACAGCTGCCATCGCACGCCGCCGAACACCGTCGCGCCGCCGGTTGCGTAACCGGCTGCCAGCTCGTAGTTGCGATCGAGCACGTTATCGGCGCGCACGAACGCCGTGAGCCGCGGCTGCACCTGCCATTCGGCCGTCAGATTGACGATCGCATAGCCGCCGAGCCGCACCGTGTTCGCGGCATCGTCGTAGCGATGCGACGACGCGACGAGCTCGACGCCGACGCGCACGGGGCCGAGCGGTTGTCCGAACGCGAGCGTGCCGTGCCGGCGCGCGCGTCGCGGGAGCAGATTGCCGGTCTCGTCATCCTTCGGCGATGCGACGTCGAGCGACACGCGCGCCGAGGCACCGGAGGCGACACGCAGGTCGAGCGACGCCGTGACGCCCTCGAGTGTCGCGCGCGCGACGTTCTGCGGCGCGCAGCTGAACGCGCCGCACTCGAACACGATCAGCTCGCGCACGCGATTGCGGTAGGCGGTCGCGCGCGCTTCGAGCGTGCCGTCGCCGCCGCCGATCGGATGAGTCCATTGGACGCCGCCTTCGACGTTGCGCGACGTCTCCGGCACGAGCGCGGGGTTCGAAAAGTCCGGGAAGTACAGATCGTTGAACGTCGGCGGCTTGAACCCGGTGCCGTAGCTCGCGTTTACGCGCAATGAAGGCGAGATGCGGTATCCGTAGGCGATCGTCCCCGTCGTGCGGCCGCCGAATTGCGTCGAGTGATCGTGGCGCAGATTGGCCTGCAGCGCATGCGCGCCGTGCAGCAGCCGGTAGATCGAGAAAAAGGCATCGGTGTCGCGCGAAGTCACCGCAAAACCGGCGTCGGTCGCCACGCGTTCCTCGCGACGCTCGTACCCGGCGGTGAGCGTTCCCGGCGCCGGCGTGAATTGCGCGAGCGCGAGCTCGTTCTGCCACGCGTATTGGCGCTGCGTCGTGCGGAATGGAAAGTCGCCGAACCCGGTCTTCGACACGCTGTCGTCGATGGCGTCGCCGGCGGACAGACGCGAGACCCAGAACGGCGTCAGCGCGTTGCGGCTTTCGACCTGCCACGTTTCGACGACAGTCACCGTTCGATCATCGTGCCCCAGGCCCGCGTCGAACTGAGCATCGAGTCGATTGCGAAGATATCGGACGTCGAGCGACTGTCCCGGCGCCCACTGCGCCGATCCGTTCGCGCTCACGTTCGCGCTCGAATAGCCGTCGCGGTCCGGATTGAACGAGAAGTTCGCGGGATCGACGATCGCGTTGAAGCCGTCGCTGCCGCGCGCGCCGACCTGAAGCGCATACGTCACCGCTCCGGCGCTGCCGCCCGCCCCGCCGCTCGCCAGCCATGTGCCGTGGGTGCCGCCGCCCGCGCTCGCATTCGCGGAGAACCCCTTCCCGCCTCGACGCGTGAACACCTGGATCACGCCGCCGATGGCGTCGGCACCGTACAGCGACGATGCCGGACCGCGCAGGATCTCGATGCGCTCGATCTGCTCGAGCGGGATCGCTTCGAGCGTCGTCGCGCCGGTCGACGACGAGCCCACGCGCAGCCCGTCGATCAGCACGAGCGTCTGCGCTGCATTCGCGCCGCGCAGAAAGACGCCGGACACGGCGCCCGGGCCTCCGTTACGCACGATCTCCACACCCGGCTGACGCTGCAGCAGGTCGGTGATCGTCTGCGCGCCGGCACGCGCAATTTCGTCGGGGCCGATCAGCGTGACGTCGGCGAGAAGCTCCGCCAGCGGTTGCGCGGCGCGCGAGGCGGTGACGACGATCGGAGGCAGCGCCGCGGGCGCAGCAGGGACCTGAGCGTGCGACGGCGTGATTTCGAGCGAGACGGATGCGACGAGCGCAACGGCGAACGCCGTTCGCGAGGGCTGTGAGAGCAAACGCATGGTGCGGGACTCCGCGCTCGCCGCGCCACCCGCGCGGCGGATCGAGGAGCGGCGTGCGCGATGGCGGCGCCGCGTGCTCGCCCGGCGACGCCAACATGCGACGCGCGCCGGTGCGCAGGCCGGTCTCCGGGCTCGCCAGTCCTGGCGCTCCGCCTTCCCGTCCGCGAGTCGCGAACAGTGGCGTGTAAGGAGCGCCCGCGCTGGCCTACCGTTGCGGGGGCAGCCGCGGCGTGGCGCGAGTTGCGCGCGTCACCGCATTCCCGTTTCACCCGCCGCGAGGGATTCGCGGCGGACACCTGCGTCGCGGATTCTAGCGCGCCCGCGGACGCACTGCAGCGCGGGAAATGGGGTCGCCGGCTGCTATAATCGCGCGGTTTTTCCTCCGCCTCCCCCGGCTAAAACCGGCCCCGAGGCCCGCGACCCGTGGCAAAGAAGCTGTTCGTGCGCACTTTCGGGTGCCAGATGAACGAGTACGACTCGGCCAAGATGGCCGACATACTCGCTGCCGCCGAGGGCCTCGCGCTGACCGACCGTCCCGAGGACGCCGACGTCATCCTGTTCAACACGTGTTCCGTGCGCGAGAAGGCGCAGGAGCGTGTCTTCCACGATCTCGGCCGGGTGCGGGCGCTCAAGCAGGCGCGGCCGGACCTCATCATCGGTGTGGGCGGCTGCGTGGCGAGCCAGGAGGGCGCCGGCATCGTGCGCCGCGCGCCGTACGTCGACGTCGTGTTCGGGCCGCAGACGCTGCACCGGCTGCCCGCGCTGATCCGCGCGCGCCGCGAGACCGGCGTGCCGCAAGTCGACACGAGCTTTCCCGAAGTCGAGAAGTTCGACCACCTGCCGCCGCCGCGCGTCGACGGCGCGAGCGCGTTCGTCTCGATCATGGAGGGCTGCAGCAAGTACTGCACGTTCTGTGTGGTGCCGTACACGCGTGGCGAGGAAGTGTCGCGGCCGTTCGATGACGTGCTGACCGAGATCGCCGACCTCGCCGACCAAGGGGTCAAGGAGGTCACGCTGCTCGGACAGAACGTCAACGCGTACCGCGCGCCGCTTGACGAAAATCAAACGGCGGATTTCGCGATGCTGATCGAATACGTCGCCGAGGTCCCGGGCATCGAGCGCATCCGCTACATGACGTCGCATCCGAAGGAAATGACGCAGCGTCTGGTCGACGTTTACGCGAAGGTTGAACAAGTCGTCTCGCATCTTCATCTGCCGGTGCAGTCGGGCTCCGATCGCGTTCTCGCCGCGATGAAGCGCGGATACACGGTGCTCGAATACAAGTCGATCGTGCGGCGGCTTCGCGCCGTGCGTCCGCAGCTCTCGCTCACGTCCGATTTCATCGTCGGGTTTCCCGGCGAGACGGACGACGATTTCGCACGCACGCTCGACCTCGCCGAGCGGTTGAGCTTCGATGGCGCGTTCTGTTTCGCGTACAGCGCGCGCCCCGGGACGCCGGCCGCCGACTTCGCCGATCCGGTGTCGCCCGATGAACAACAGGCTCGCCTCGAGCGGCTGAACGCGGTCCTTGACCGGCACTACCGCGCCTGCAGCGACGCGATGGTGGGCACGCGGCAGCGCGTTCTCGTCACCGGACGTTCGGCAAAGGACCCGCGCGAGCTCGCCGCGCGCACCGACAACAACCGCGTAGTCAATTTCGCCGGCGAAGTGTCGATAATCGGTACGTACGTCGACTTGTACATTACGGCTGCATATCCCCATTCGCTGCGGGGTGAAATAACTCTCCCAGCAGCGCAAAAATAGTGTAATTTTTTCAGAACGTGTTGTTCCGGTCGCTGTCCATTCGATCGCCCGTTGCAACCGTCCGTTTTACCGAGGAATCCATGCCCGTGCCCTTACGGCCGCCGCGCCGACGCCCTTTTGTCTCAACGCTCGCCCTTTCGATGGTCGTCGGCGCCTCGATCGCCGGCTGCGCGACGCTTCCCGGCGCGAATGGCGGCGCCGATATTGCCGCAGCCGCCGCGGCGGGCGCTGTTGCCGCCTCCGAATCGCCGTCGCGCCCATTGCACCCAGGTTCCTCGCCGTCGGACGCCGCACGCGTGGCGGCAGCCGCCGCGGCGGCAGCCGTCGCGGGCCCGGTGCGGCCGTTCGCCGAAGTCGTGCGTGAAGCAAAGGAGCTGCCCGGCCTCGTGCGGCTGTGGCAAAAGGACGACAAGGTATGGATCGAGCTCGAGCCCTCGCAGCTCGACAAGCCATACTTCCTCGTCTCGGCGTTGAACCACGGCATCGGCGAGCAGCGGCTCTACGGCGGCATGATGAGCTGGCCCGCGGGCGTCGAGCAGGTCGTCGTGTTCCACAAGCACGGCATGGCCGTGCAGTTGATCGCGAAGAACGTCAAGTACACGGCCAAGGAGAACACGCCGGAAGCGCGCGCCGTCGCGAATGGCTTCTCGGACAGTCTTCTCGCCACGGCACCGATCGTGTCGCAGCCCCACCCCGAGCGCAAGTCGGTACTGATCGACGCCTCGGCACTGTTCCTTACCGACATGCCCGCCGCGGCGCAAGTGCTCGAGCGCGGCTTCCATCAGTCATACGGCTTCGACTCGCGCAATTCCTCGCTCGGCAAGGTGCGCGCGCAGCCGGACATGGTCACGCTCGATGTCAGCGCGCACTACGCCGTGGGCCGGCTCGCGGTCGCGGCGTCCGCCGCGGCGCCCGGGGCGCCGAAAGTGCCGTCGGCGCTGCCCGATCCGCGCAGCCTGTTTCTCGGTTTCCACTACACGCTCGCGGCGCTGCCCGAGCATCCGATGCATCCGCGCCCGGTCGACGAGCGCATCGGTCACTTCTGGGTCGAGCGCGTCGACTTCAGCAACGACGTCGCACGCGTGCCGATCAACCGCTACGTAGCCCGCTGGCGTCTCGAGAAGAAGGACCCGAGCGCCGCTCTGTCGGAGCCCAAGCAGCCGATCGTCTATTGGCTCGATCGCACGATTCCGGAGCGTTACCGGCCGGCGGTTCGCGAAGGCATCCTCGAATGGAACAAGGCGTTCGAGCGCATCGGCTTCAAGGATACGATCCACGTCGAGCAGCAACCCGAGGATGCCGATTTCGACACCAGCGACCTGCGCCGCGCGTCGGTGCGCTGGATCGCGAACGCGCATTCGTCGTTCGTCGCGATCGGCCCGCGTGTGGTCGATCCGCGCAGCGGCGAGATCCTCGACGCCGACATCGCGATCGACGGCAGCTGGATGCGCGTGTTCCGCAATCTGCGCACCGAGACGCTGCCGCCGCCTGCGACGCCCGCGACGGCGAGCGCATCGCTCATGAGCGCGCTCGCAGGCTCGCCCAACTCGCTCGCGTGCGAGTTCGGCGCCCAAGCCTCCGAGCAGGCGGGATTCGGCATGGCGCTTCTCGAGGCGCGTGGTGAGCTCGAGCCCCAAGGCGCGGACGCCGATCGTTTCATCGCCGCTCTCGTCAAGGAGACGGTCATGCATGAAGTCGGCCACACGCTCGGCCTCACGCACAACTTCCGCGCTTCCACCGTCTACACCGAGGCGCAGTTGAGCGACCCCGAGTTCACCCGCAAGAACGGCCTGTCGGGCTCGGTGATGGACTACAACCCGTGGAACATCGCATTGAAAGGCGAGAAGCAGGGCGAGTTCCAGATGTCCACACTCGGCCCGTACGACTACTGGGCGATCGAGTACGCGTACGCGGAAATCCCGCAGGATCAGGAAGCGGCCAGCCTCGCCAAGATCGCGGCGCGCTCGAACGAGCCGCTGCTCGCGTTCGCGATGGACGATACGTCGTTCTACAGCGGCCTCGATCCGGAGATCAACCAGTTCGACCTGACGCTCAATCCGCTCGGCTACGCGCAAAAGCGCTTTTCGCTCGCGCGCGAGCTGCTCGAGCGCACCGAACGGCGCGAGCTGAAGGCGGGCGAGAGCTACAGCATGCTGCGACGCAATCTCGTCCGCGGCCTGGCCGATGCGCAGGAGTCCGCCGCGCAGGCGGTCAAATACATCGGCGGTCTCACCGTGCTGCGCGACCGCCCGGGCACCGGTCGTGCGCCGCTGATGCCGGTCGCACCGGAAAAGCAACGCGCCGCGCTCGAGCTCGTCACGCGCGAAGTGCTTTCGCCCGACAGCTTCCGGATTCCGCCGAAGCTGCTGCGCGAGGCGAGCGTATCGTTCTATGACCAGCTCGACGCCGAGGAGCTCGGCCGCCCGCTGCCGCCGCTCGACTTTGCGATCGACCAGCGCGTGCTCGGCGTGCAGCGCGTGGTGCTCAACCAGCTGATGAGCGACCAGACGGCGCAGCGACTTGTCAACAACGCGAGCCGCGTCGACAACAGCGCTCAATCGATCAAGCTCTCCGAGCTGTACGCAACGCTGCACACGGCAATCTGGAGCGAGCTCAAGAGCGGGCGCGACATCAACCTGTTCCGCCGCAACCTGCAGCGCGAGCATGCGTCGCGCATCGCGAGCGCGCTGTTGAAGCCCGCCGCCGCGATGCCCGCCGACGCGCGGGCGTTGATGCGCGACGAAGCGAAGACGCTGCGCCAGGAGATCACCACGGCGCAAGCGAAGCGCGGCGCCACGTACTCGAAGGAAGCGCGCGCGCATCTCGCCGAAATGCAGGCGACGCTCGATGAAGCGCTGAAGGCGCCCATCGTCCGGCAGGGCGTGTAGCCGAAACGCCGCAACGCCGTCGTCCCCGCGAAGGCGGGGACCCAGCGTCTTTGCCGGCAAGACACTGGATTCCCGCTTTCGCGGGAATGACAACCCTATCGGGCGGCTGCTTGCGCGCCGCCGTCGTTTGCCGCAGACTGACCTTCCGCCGCGCCGCCAAGCCAAGAGCCTTTGCCCGCCGACCCCGTCACGCTCGCGCTCGAGCCGCTCGACAATCGCGCGCTCGCCAATCTCTGCGGGCCGCTCGACGCCAACCTGCGCCAGATCGAAGCCGCCCTCGACGTCGTCATCACGCATCGTGCGGGCGACTTCACGTTGAACGGCTCGCGCGCTCAGACCAATCGCGCCGCGGAAGCGTTGCGCCGCTTCTACGGGCAGGCGGAGAAGCCGCTGACCGTCGACGACATCCAGCTCGGCCTGATCGAGCTCGCCACGCTCGCGAGCCAGCGCGCCGCGGCCGCGAACGAGGCGGCCGTCGACGACACGATGCCGCTGCTGCGCACGCGTCGTGCCGATCTGCACGGTCGCACGCCGAACCAGATCGCGTACCTGAAGGACATCCAGGAGCACGACATCACGTTCGCGATCGGTCCTGCGGGCACCGGCAAGACGTATCTTGCGGTTGCATGCGCCGTCGACGCGCTCGAGCGCGACACGGTCAAGCGCATCGTGCTCGTGCGACCCGCCGTGGAGGCCGGCGAGCGTCTCGGCTTTCTTCCCGGCGATCTCGCGCAGAAGGTAGACCCGTACCTGCGCCCGCTCTACGACGCGCTGTACGACCTGATGGGCTTCGACAAGACGGGCAAGCTCTTCGAGCGCGGCACGATCGAGATCGCACCGCTCGCGTACATGCGCGGGCGCACGCTCAATCATTCGTTCATCATTCTCGACGAGGCGCAAAATACGACGCCCGAGCAGATGAAGATGTTCCTCACGCGCATCGGCTTCGGCACCAAGTCGGTGATCACCGGCGACGTGACGCAGATCGACCTCGCCCGCGGCCAGAAGAGCGGCCTCGTCGAAGCCGATCGCGTGCTCACGGGCGTGCGCGGCATCGCCTTCACGCGTTTCACGAGCGCCGACGTCGTCCGCCATCCGCTGGTGCAGAAGATCATCAACGCGTACGAGCGGGCGTCGGCGGCCGACGCGAACAAGCCCTCGCACTAGCGAATCGTGACCGCGTCCCGCGCGCGGCGCGTGCCGCGTCTCACGCTTTCGGTGCAGTACGCGGTCGCCGCGGACGCACTGCCGAAGCCGGCGGCGCTTCGCCGCTGGGCCCGCGCCGCGCTCGAGCGCGATGCCGTCGTTGCGCTGCGCTTCGTCGGCACGCGCGAGGGTCGCACGCTCAATGCGTTCTACCGCGGCAAGGACTGCGCGACCAACGTGCTGACCTTCGTGTACGATGACATGATGCCGGTGGAAGGCGATCTCGTGCTGTGCGCGCCGGTGCTGCGACACGAGGCGCGCGCGCAGGGCAAGCGGCTCGCCGACCACTGCGCGCACCTTGTCGTCCACGGCATGCTGCACCTGCAAGGTTACGAGCACGACACCGACCGCGACGCGCGCGCGATGGAAGCGCGTGAGCGCACGGTGCTCGCACAATTCGACATCGCGGATCCTTATCGGGCGCCGCGCGCCGCGCCCGTGCGTCCAGCGTCGCACGCTGCTGCCCGATGAGCGTGGTCGACCCCGGCGACAAGGACGACAAGCCGACGCTGCTCGAGCGGCTTTCGGCGTTCCTCACGCGCGAGCCCGAAGACCGCGAGGAGCTGATCGAGCTGCTGCGCGGCGCGTTCGAGCGCAAGCTCCTCGACGCCGACGCGCTGTCGATGATCGAGGGCGTCCTGCAGGTCTCCGAGATGACGGTGCGCGACATCATGATTCCGCGCGCGCAGATGGACGTCATCGCGCAGGACGACGAGCCGGCGACGTTCATGCCGATCGTGATGGAAACCAAGCACTCGCGCTTTCCCGTGATCGGCGAGAGCAAGGACGATGTCGTCGGCATCCTGCTCGCGAAGGAGCTGCTGAACTACTACACCGATCCGGAGGGCTTCAACCTGCGCGACATACTGCGACCGGCGGTCTTCGTGCCGGAGTCGAAGCGGCTGAACGTGTTGTTGCGCGAATTCCGCGCGAACCGCAACCACATCGCGATCGTCGTCGACGAGTACGGCGGCGTGTCGGGCCTGGTGACGATCGAGGATGTGCTCGAGCAGATCGTCGGCGACATCGAGGACGAGTACGACTACGACGAAGGCGAGGACAACATCATCGCCGAAGCGTCGGGCCGTTATCGCGTCAAGGCGCAGACGGAGATCGCCCACTTCAACGAGCGTTTCGGCACCGACTTCTCCGACGCCGAGTTCGACACCGTCGGCGGGCTCGTGCTGCGCGCGTTCGGCCGGCTGCCGAAGCGCGGCGAGTCGACGACGATCGGCGGCTTCCGCTTCCGCGTCGTGCGCGCCGACAGCCGTCGGCTGCACACCCTTCAGGTCGAGCCCCTGCCGGCCACACCCGGCGAAGCGGCGGCCGGTTGACGGTGGCGATTCGCGATCGTTGGCTCGCGCGTGCGTTCGCGCTGGCAGCCGGCATCGCAACGGTATTCGCGTTCGCGCCGTTCGACGCGCCGGCGCTCGCGATCGTCACGATCGCCGCGCTGTTCCTGCTATGGCAGCGCGCGACGCCGCGCGAGGCCGCCGCGCTCGGATTCGCGTTCGGCCTCGGAATGTTCACCGCCGGCGCGGCATGGGTCTACATCGCGCTGCACACGTTCGGCAACATGCCGGCGCCGCTCGCCGCGATCGGCACCGCCGGTTTCTGTGCGCTTCTTGCGCTCTATCCGGCCGTCGCGGGTTGGCTCGCAGCTCGCTGGAGCGCTCCCCGTTCGGTTGCGCGCGCGATCGGCGCCGCCGGCGCATGGACATTGACCGAATGGCTGCGCAGCGTCATCTTCACCGGCTTCCCGTGGCTGTCGCTCGGCTACGCGCAGATACCGGTTGGCGCACCGGGCGCGCTCGCGAGCTTCGCGCCGATCGGCGGCGTGTTCGCCGTCACGCTCGCAAGCGCCCTCACGGCCGCGTGCATCATCATTGCGCTCGACGCGATCGCCGAGGCCCGCTACCCTCACGCGGTCGCCTTCGCAATCGCCGCGGGGATTCCATGGGCCGTCGGTTCGGCGCTTGCGCGAATCGAATGGACGCAGCCCGCAGGCGAGCCGCTCGCGGTGACCCTTGTGCAAGGCAACGTCAAGCAGGACCTCAAGTTCGATCCCGCATTTCGCGAGCGCACGTTCGACCTCTACACCGACCTCGTCTTGCGGGCGCGCGGCCGGCTGATCGTGCTGCCCGAAAGCGCGTTTCCGATGTTCGCCGACGAAGTGCCCGACTCGGTGTTGTCGCGCCTGACGCTCGCCGCGCGCGGGCGTCGCGGCGACCTGCTGCTTGGATTGTTCACGCTCGAGCCGCCGCTGCCCGGACAAACCGAGCCGCGCTATTACAACAGCGTGATCACGCTCGGCGCGTCGGGCGCGCAGCGCTATCGCAAACGGCATCTGGTGCCCTTCGGCGAAACGATCCCGCTCGAGCCCGTCGTCGGATGGTTCATCCGCTCGGTGCTCGCGATTCCGCTCGCAAGCCAGAGCGCCGGCGACGCCGATCAGCCGCCGCTCGAGGTCGCCGGCCAGCGCGTGGCGGTCGACATCTGCTATGAGGACGCGTTCGGTGCCGACATCCGGCCGCAGGCCGCCCGCGCGACGCTTCTCGTGAACATGACGAACGACGCGTGGTACGGCCATTCGCTCGCAGCGCTGCAGCACAACCAGATCGCGGCGATGCGCGCCCTCGAGACGGGCCGGCCGATGCTGCGCGCCACCAACACCGGCATCACGTCGGCGATCGATCATCGAGGCCGCGAGCTCGCGCGCTTGCCGTGGTTCACCCGCGCGACGCTCGACGTGCATGTCACGGGACGTCAGGGGATCACGCCGTACGTGCGCATCGGCGATGCGATCGCGGTCGCGGCCGCCATCTTCGTGTTGGCGGGCGCGCTCGCCTACGCGCGACTGCACGGGCGTGCGGCGCAGGGCGAGACGGCCTCGTGAAACCGGTGTGGCGGCGCATGTTTCCGTTTCTGGCCTGGCCGCGGCCGACGCTCGATTCGCTGCGCAAGGACGCGCTCGCCGGCGTGTCCGTCGGCCTGGTGCTCGTTCCGCAGGCGCTCGCGTACGCGACGGTCGCCGGCATGCCGGCCGAAACGGGACTCTACGCAGCGCTGCTGCCCGCGGTCGTGGGTGTGCTGTGGGGCTCGTCGCCGCTGCTGGCCGTCGGTCCCGTCGCGTTGACGAGCCTGCTCACCTTGGCGTCGCTGCAACCGCTCGCCTCACCGGGCAGCGCGCATTGGGTGTACCTCGCGATGTGGCTCGCGCTCTACGCCGGCGCGATCCAGTTCCTGCTCGGCGCGCTGCGGATGGGGATCATCGCGAATTTCGTCTCGTATCCGGTGGTGGCGGGCTTCATCAATGCAGCGGCGTTGATCATCATCGTTTCGCAACTGCCGCCGCTGTTGGGACTGCCGGCGCCGCACGACGCGCAATGGCCCGCGCGCGCGGCTGCGGCGCTGGCCGATTCGCCGCGATTGGTCGCCGATGCGGCGCCGTTCGGGCTCGCGGCAATCCTGCTGCTGATCGTGCAGCGGCGATTCGCGCCGCGACTTCCGGGCGTGCTGATCGTCTGCGTCATCGCCATCATCGCGAGCGCGACCATCGGGCTCGCGGCGAAAGGCGGCGCCGTGGTGGGACCGATTCCCGGCGGCTTGCCCCCGCTCACGCTGCCGCCTTCGATTCCGCTCGACGAGCATCGCGCGCTGCTGCCGGCGGCGCTGATCATCGCGCTGCTGAGCTTCACCGAGGCGATGTCGAGCTGCCGCACGCTCGCGCGCAAGCGCGGCGAGCCGTGGGACCAGAATCAGGAGCTGATCGGTCAGGGCCTCGCGAAGATCGCGAGCGGCGCATCCGGCGCGTTCCCGGTGAGCGGTTCATTCTCGCGCTCGGCGTTGAACTTGTACGTCGGCGCCGAAACCGGCTGGTCGACGCTGTTCTCCGCGGCGTGCGTGCTCGCGTGCCTGCTGTGGGCCACACCCTATCTCTATCACCTGCCGCTCGCAGCCCTGGCGGCGATCATCATCGTCCCGCTCGCGGGCCTGCTCGATTTCGCCGTTTTCCGGCGGTTGTGGCGCGCCTCGCCGGACGACGGTGCGATCGCGCTGCTGACATTCGTCGCGACAATCGCCTCGGTGCCGTACTTGCACTGGGGTGTGTTCGCCGGCTTCGTCGTCTCGCTGCTCGCGTATCTTTACCGGCGCAGCCGGCCGCGGATCATCGAGGTCGGCCCGCATCCGGATGGCACGCTGCGCGAGCGCGGTCATCACCGTCTGCCGCATGTTGCGCCCGACGTGCTCGCCGTCCGGATGGACGCGGCGATCACCTACATCACCGCACCGCTGCTCGAGCGATTCGTCAACGAGCGCCTGCATCCCGGCGTGAAGACGGTGCTGATCGCAGCGAGCCCGGTCAACGACATCGATGCGACCGGCATCGAAATGCTGCGTCAGCTGCACGAGAGGCTGTTGGCTCAAGGCGTCGCATTGAAGCTCGCGGGCGTGAAGAAGCAGGTGCACGATGTGCTCGAGCGCACGGGTCTCACGCGCGAGCTGGGCGACGCGGCGTTCTTCGCCACGGACGGGGCGGCGATCGAAACGCTGGCCGCGACCAGCGCGCAAAGCCAGCCGGCGACCGCCTGAAGTCAAGCCGCGGTTGGCTTCGCGGCGCGAGATGTTCTAGCATCGTCGTTCGACCATCGAGCGGCAACGAGGAGAGAAGCGATGATTCATTTCGTATTGCACGACGCCAAGGACACGGTGGCCGTCGTCGTCGTCGAAGGCGTCAAGGCGGGACAGACGCTCACCGGCTGGGTCATGGACGACGATCGAACCGTGGAGCTTTCGGCGCGCCAGGACATCCCGATCGGGCACAAGCTCGCGCTCGCCGACATGAAGGTCGGCGATACCGTGTACAAGTACGGCCAGGACATGGGCCGCGTCGTCGCGCCGATCCGCGCCGGCGAGCACGCGCACGTCCACAACATCAAGACGAAGCGCTGGTGAGGCGTCCGTGCGTCGTCCCCGCGAAGGCGTGGACCCAGCGTCGTTCGCAGAAAGTCGCCGGATTCCCGCCTTCGCGGGAATGACGGCTTCAAAATTTGCTGCTTGCAAGCACCATCGAGGGAATGAACATGATCGACCGCAACACGACTTTCATGGGCTACCGGCGCGAGAACGGCCGCGTGGGCGTACGCAACCACGTGATCATCCTGCCGGTCGACGACATCTCCAACGCGGCGTGCGAGGCGGTTGCGAACAACGTCAAGGGCACGATGGCGCTGCCGCATCCATATGGACGGCTGCAATTCGGCGCCGATCTCGATCTGCACTTCCGCACGCTGATCGGCACCGGCTCGAATCCGAATGTCGCCGCCGTCGTCGTCATCGGCATCGAGGAAGGCTGGGCAGGCAAGGTCGCCGAGGGCATCAAGAAGACCGGCAAGCCTGCGCTCCACTTCGGAATCGAGCTTCACGGCGACACGGACACAGTCATGCGGGCCTCGCGCGCCACGCGCGAGCTCATGCAATGGGCCTCCGAGAAGCAGCGCGAGCGCTGCCCGATCGCCGAGCTATGGGTGTCGTGCAAATGCGGCGAGTCCGACACGACGTCCGGTTGTGCCTCGAACCCGACCGTGGGCAACGCATTCGACAAGCTCTATCCGCTGGGCACGACGCTCGTGTTCGGCGAGACGACCGAGCTCACGGGCGGCGAGCACCTGGTCGCCGAGCGCTGTCGCACGCCAGCGGTGCGCGACAAGTTCATGGCGATGTTCGACCGATATCAGGAGGTGATCAATCGCCACAAGACGAGCGACCTTTCCGACTCGCAGCCGACGAAAGGCAACATCGCAGGCGGCCTGACGACGATCGAGGAGAAGGCGTTCGGCAACATCCAGAAGATCGGCAAGAAGTGTCTCATCGACGGCGTCATCGACAAGGCCGAGGTGCCGACCGGTCCCGGTCTGTGGTTCATGGACAGCTCGTCGGCGGCGGCCGAAATGGTGACGCTGTGCGCGGCGTCCGGATTCGTCGTGCATTTCTTCCCGACCGGGCAGGGCAACGTGATCGGCAATCCGATCCTGCCGGTGATCAAGCTGTGCGCGAACCCGCGCACCGTACGCACGATGGGCGAGCACATCGACGTCGACGTCTCCGGCCTGCTGCAGCGCGAGATCAATCTCGACCAGGCCGGCGACAAGGCGCTCGAGAGCATGCTGCGCACCGCGAACGGCCGCCTCACCGCGGCCGAGGTGCTCGGTCACCGCGAGTTCGTGCTGACCCGTCTTTACGAGAGCGCCTGACGCGCCGTGCAGAACGAAGCCGCGCACCCTGCACCGTTGCTCGACGTGCGCGGCGTCACGCTGCAGTACAAGACGACGCAGCATCTGGTCACCGCGACGTATCGCGTCGATTTCGAGGTTTTCCGCTCGGATCGCTACGTGCTGCTCGGGCCGTCCGGTTGCGGCAAGTCGACGCTGCTGAAAGCGGTCGGCGGCTATCTGCCGCCGACCGAGGGCGAGATCCGGCTCAAGGGCGTGGTCGTCGACAAGCCCGGTCCCGACCGGATGATGATCTTCCAGGAGTTCGACCAGCTGCTGCCGTGGAAGACGGTGAAGGACAACGTGATGTTCCCGCTCGTCTCGTCGGGCAAGCTCAAGGGCAAGGCCGCCGAGGACAAGGCGATGCAGTACATCGAGAAGGTGAAGCTCGCGCCGTTCGCGCACCACCATCCGCACATGCTCTCCGGCGGCATGAAGCAGCGCGTCGCGCTCGCGCGCGGCATGGCGATGGAGCCGGACATTCTGCTGATGGACGAGCCGTACGCGGCGCTCGACGCACTCACGCGCCGCAAGATGCAGGACGAGCTGCTGCAATTGTGGGACGACACGCGGTTCACCGTGCTCTTCGTCACGCATTCGATCCCCGAGGCGATCAAATGCGGCAGCCGCATCCTGCTGATGTCGCCGCATCCCGGGCAAGTGAAGGCCGAGCTCGCGAGCGCGCCGCGCGACGCGGATCCGCAGACGTCGAAAGCGCTCGAGGTCCAGATCCACGACATGCTGTTCGCCGACGAGGTCGAGGAAGACGAGGCACACCATCATGAGTGAGCATGACGCCGCGCTCGGTGCGCGGCCCGAGATCCACCGCCGGCCGATCGAATCGTCGGCGTTCGGCGTCGTCGAAAAGCCGCTGTCGATCTTCGAGCGCATCTACAACATCGGCGCGGTTCGCAAGGCGGTCATCCTCATCACGCTCGCGCTGATCTGGGAAATCGGCGCGCGCCTGCTCGACAACGACCTGCTGTTCCCGACGTTTGTCGCGACCAACGTCGCGTTTTTCCAGGGCGTGATGAGCGGCGAGATCCTCGCGCGCATCGGCACGTCGTTGAGGGTGCTGGTGATGGGTTACGCGATCGGCATTGCTGCGGCCGCAGTGCTCACCGCGCTCGGCGTCGCCACACGGATCGGCAACGACCTGCTGGAGACGCTGACGTCGATGTTCAATCCGCTGCCCGCGATCGCGCTGTTGCCGATCGCGCTGATCTGGTTCGGGCTCGGCAGCGGCAGCCTGATCTTCGTGCTCGTCCACTCGGTGTTGTGGTCGGTCGCGCTCAACACGCACTCGGGCTTCCTGTCCGTGTCGAACACGTTGCGAATGGTCGGTCGCAACTACGGATTGGGCGGCATCGCATACGTGACCAAGATCCTGATCCCGGCGGCGTTCCCCAGCATCCTGACCGGATTGAAAATCGGCTGGGCGTTCGCGTGGCGCACGCTCATCGCCTCCGAGCTCGTCTTCGGCGTCAGCAGCGGGCAGGGCGGCCTCGGCTGGTACATCTACGAGAACAAGAACCAGCTCGACATCCCGAATGTGTTCGCGGGATTGTTCTCGGTCATCCTGATCGGGCTGGTCGTCGAGAACGTCATCTTCCGCACGATCGAGGCGCGCACCGTGCGACGTTGGGGCATGCAGCATTAACCGCTGCTGATCCTTCCCCGCGAATTGACGTTCGCCCAGATCGTCGATGCGTAACGCCACGCTTCACGCCCGCGACGCGGTCCGCGCGCTTCGTGCGTCGAAGATCCGTGAAGTCGCGAACGTAGGGATGGGCCGCCAGGATGTGCTTGCGTTCTGGTTCGGCGAGCCGGACGAGGTCACTCCGGACTTCATCCGGCGGGCAGGCATCGACGCGCTGAACGCCGGCGATACGTTCTACACGCAGAACCTCGGGATTCCGGAGCTCCGTCACGCGATCTCGGCTTACGTCTCGCGATTGCGTCGTCCTGCCGGCGTCGATCGGGTCGCGGTCACCAATTCGGGCATGTCGGCGCTGATGATCACGACGCAGGCGTTGATCGGCCCTGGCGATCGCGTCGTCGCGGTCACGCCGCTTTGGCCCAATCTCGTCGAGATTCCCAAGATCCTCGGTGCGGACGTCGACTGCGTTTGCCTTGATTTCGGGGCAGCCGGCTGGACGCTCGACGTAGGCCGGCTGCTGGACCGTTTGACGCCGGCCACGCGCGCGGTCTACATCAACTCGCCCAACAATCCCACGGGATGGACGCTTGCCGCGGAGGATCAACGTGTCATCCTCGCGCATTGCCGCAAGCACGGCATCTGGATCGTTGCCGATGACGCGTACGAGCGTCTGTATTACGTCGATCGCGGCGGGGTCGCCGCGGCGCCTTCGTTCCTCGACCTCGGCGACCCCGATGACCGCATCGTCAGCACGAACACCTTTTCCAAGTCCTGGCTGATGACGGGATGGCGACTCGGTTGGATCGTCGCGCCGCAAGCGCTCGTTGCGGATCTCGCCACGCTGCTGGAATACAACACGTCGTGCGCGCCGGGCTTCGTCCAGCGCGCCGGCGTGGTCGCGATGGCAAAAGGAGATGACGTTATTGCGAGGACCGTCGAGCGTTTGCGCCACGCACGTGATTTCCTCGATGCGCAACTTCAGACGATACCGGGTGTCGAAAGCGTCGCTGCGCCGGGCGCGATGTACGCGTTCTTCCGCGTCGAAGGCGTCGCCGACAGCCTCGCATTTTGCAAGCGGCTCGTCACCGAAGCGGGTCTCGGACTTGCACCCGGCGTGGCATTCGGTCCGGAGGGCGAGGGCTTCGTTCGGTGGTGCTTCGCCTCGACCGAAGAGCGGCTTGCGGAAGGCGTCGAAAGGCTGCGCTCGTTTCTACGGCGCGTGCATGCATGACGAGCCGGGCCGGCTATTCAGGTACGCCGCTTTCATCCAAGCTCGGCCTGCGCGCAGGGTTCAGCGTGCATGTCAGGAACGAACCATCCGGATATCGCGAACTTCTCGAACCGCTACCGGATGGCGTTGCGTTCGTCTCCCGCATGTCGAGCGCGACCGATCTCGTGCACGTCTTCTCGGTGAAAAGAGCGGAGCTCGCAACGACGCTCGGTACCTGCCGCTCGAAACTTGGACCGGCGGCCATCGTCTGGGTCTCGTGGCCCAAGAGGTCCGCCAACATGCCGAGCGGCATCAACGAAGACACAATCCGGGAACTCGCGCTGCCGCTCGGATTCGTCGATGTGAAGGTCTGTGCGGTCAGCGACACATGGTCCGGCCTCAAGCTTGTCGTGCGGAAAAAGCTGAGGTGATGGGCGCAGGCTCGACGCGTCGCGTCATTGCAGGATCGTCTCCCCCGGCCGCACGCGCGTAAATACAACCGGCTCGTGCGTGACGTCGAGGCGGCGGTCGCTCGCATGGACAATCGTAAAGGCCGACGATGCGAGATCGCCAGCCGCCGGGAAATCCTCGCGATAGTGCGCGCCGCGCGAGTTCTCGCGCGCGAGCGCGGCCGTCGCGATCACGCGGCTCACGTCGATCAGGCTCTCGAGGTTCAGCCAGTCGTGCCACGTCAGGTTGAACGCGCGGTCGGCGTCGGCGACCCCGGTCGCCGCGAGCTCGCCGTCCAATGCATCAAGCTTCGCGAGCCCGCGCCGTAGTCCTTCGCCGGTGCGCAGGATGCCGACGTCGTCCCACATGCACTCGTAAAGCGCTTCGCGGATCGGCTCGAGATCGCCGGCCGGCCGCTTGAGCGGAGCGTCGCAATGCACGACCGCGCGCGCGATCGCCGCCTCGTCCGGCGCGCGCAACGCGGCATTGCGCACCCACGCGCCCATCGTTTCGCCGGCGATGCCGCCGAACACCGTCGAGTTCGCCACACCGTTGCCGCCGAGGCGGTTCGCACCGTGTACGCCTCCCGTGTCCTCACCGGCGGCAAATAGTCCTTGCAAGGCCGTCGTGCAATCGGGCGCAAACATGACACCGCCCATCATGTAGTGCGCGGTCGGCACGACTTCGACCAGCCCGCCTGCGAGATCGAATCCGCAATCGGCGCAGCGATCGACCATCCCCTTGAACTGCCGGCGGACGTTGTCGGGGCCGAGATGATGCATCTGGATGTACACGCCGCCGTTGGGCGTCGTGCGGCCGGCGCGCATCTCCGCGAAGATCGCGCGCGAGACGATGTCGCGCGTCGCACGCTCAGACTTGGGATCGTAGTTCTGCATGAAGCGCTCGCCGGCGCCGTTCAAGAGATAGCCACCTGAGCCGCGCAGACCCTCCTCGAGCACCGTGCCGGTCATCCGCGTCCCCGCGCCAGCGAGCAGTCCCGTGGGATGGAACTGCACCATCTCCATGTCGCGCAGCGCGAGCCCGGCGCGCAGCGCCATTGCGAGCCCGTCACAGCTCTTGTCGCCCGATGGCGTGTGGAACTTGTACATCGTCGGGCCGCCGCCGGTCGCGAGCAACACTGCTTTCGCCTGCATGAACACGAACTCGCCGGTGCGCATGTCGATCATCAGCACGCCGGCGAGTGCGGAGCCGTCCGGCGTCTTGATCAACTCGACGGCGCGATGCTCCTCGAGCCGCGCGATGTCGCGCGCCCACACCTGCTCGGCGAGCCGGTTGATGATCTCGATGCCGGTGAGATCGCCCTTGTGAACGGTGCGATCGAACGTCTGGCCGGCGAATGCCTTCTGGTGGATCGTGCCGTCGGGATTGCGATCGAAGAAGCAGCCAAGCTCGTTCTCGAGCTCGTGGATGCGCTCGACAGCTTTCGTCACGAGCGTCCACGCGAGGTCCTGGTTCGGCAGCCACTTGCCACCCTCGATCGTGTCCATGAAGTGGCGCTCGACCGAGTCGCCGGCCGCGAGCGCGACGTTGTAGCCGCCCTGAACCATCCGCGTGCAGCCGCATTTGCCGAGCAGGCCCTTGACGGCGACGGTGATCGAAAGCTTCGGATCTGTCTGATGCGCGTGCAGCGCCGCGAAGAGTCCCGCGCCGCCCGATCCGAGGATCAGGATGTCGGTCGAAAGGCGCTTCACGCCGACGGCGACTTCACGCCGAGCTTCGCGAGCACCTGCGCGCGACGCGACTCCACGCCGTCCCTGACGGTGTCGTAAAGGCTTCCGCCGTGGCTGTCCATCGCGACGAGCAGCGGGCCGAAGTCGCGCACGCGAAATTTCCACAGCGACTCGGGATTGAGATCGTCGAGATCGACGTCCTCGATCGCCTCGATCCACGTCGTTTCGAGCGCGGCGGTGCCGCCGATGATCGCGAGATAGACGCCGCCCAACTCGCGGAAAGCCGCTAATGATGCTTCGCGCAAGCCACCTTTTCCGATGATGATGCGCACGCCATACGTGGCCATCAGCGGCCGCGTGAAGCGCTCCATCCGGTCGGACGTCGTCGTGCCGACGCACAGTGGCTCGTAGCCCGCCGGATGCGCCGCGCTCTTGTCGACCTTGCGCACGTTCGGCGCCGTATGGATGACCGCGTGGCCGTTCAGATCGAAGCGTGTCGTCCTGCCGCGGTCGAACATATGGATTTGCGTGGCGTCGCGGATCCCGTAGAGCGTTCGCTGCAGCGTTACCGTATCGTTGACGCGCAGCTCGCGCACCTGCGCTTCGGTCACGGGTGTGGCGAGATCGTAATGCGCCATCGCTCTAGAACCCGTATTCGACGCCGGCCGGCGTGAACGTCGCCTTCGCGCGCCGCGCCGAGTGGCACTGCATGTTGACGGCGACCGGGTTCATTGTGATGTGTGTCGCCGCGAGCTCGATATGGACGGCGAACGCCGTCGAATCGCCGCCCAGTCCTTGCGGTCCGACGCCGAGCGCGTTGACCGCCTCGGACAGTTCCGTCTCGAGCTTCGCCGCCTCGGGATCGCTGCAGTGGGTGCCGAGCGCGCGCGTGGCCGCTCGCTTGGCGAGCGCGACGCACAGATCGGACGTGCCACCGATGCCGACACCGACGATCGTCGGCGGGCACGTCTTGCCGCCGGCCGCGATTACGCAGTCGACGACAAAGCGCTTGATCGCGTCCACGCCTTCGGCCGGAATCGCCATCTTCAGGAACGAGTTGTTCTCCGAGCCGCTTCCTTTCGGAATCATCTCGATTTCGAGCGTGTCCGCCGCGTCACCGAAGTCGATGTGCACGACCGGCATCTCGATGCCGCAGGACGTGTGATCGTTCTGCCGCGTCAGCGGATGGACGACCGACGAACGGAACGGGTACTCGCGCGTGGCGCGCGCGCAACCGTTGCGGATCGCCTCCTTCAGCGCGAGACCGTCGACGTCGACACCGCGGCCGATCGTCACGTTGTAGATCGGCAGTCCCGTGTCCTGGCAGAGCAGGTTGTCGGTTCGCTCGGCCACCGCGATGTTCGTGATCATCGTGCCGAGCACGTCCTTCGCGCGCGCGACCGTTTCGGTCGCGGCGAGCCGCGCGAAGCCGTCCTTGACGTCGGGCGGCAGCACCTTGAGCGCCCTGATGTAGAGCGCCTTCGAGGCTTCGTCGACGGCAGCGAGATCGATCTTCATCGCACGTGCTCAATGTTACCCGTCGGCTCGGTTGTCGTCCCCGCGCAGGCGGGGACCCAGTGACGTTGGTACCGAGAGCCACTGGATTCCCGCCTTCGCGGGAATGACGGTTCGTTTCGTCGCGTTAGCGCACCAACGCAAGCGCGAATGCGAGACCGATGGCGATGGTGAACCCGGCGGCGCCGGCAATCCAGTCCTTGCGCAGGCCGGACCACGCACCGAACTCGATCAGCAGCACGCGCAATCCGCCGGCCAGATGAACCGACAGCAGCATCACCAGCGCCCATTCCGACCATTTGACCGCGGGCGAGTCGGTCAGTGCGAGAAACCGGTCGAGCGCGGCCTCGCCATCGAGCGCGCGGCCGAGCGCCCAGAAGTGAAGGGGCAGGAACGCCGCGAGCGCGAGGCCCGACACGCGGTGGACGACGAACGCCCAGTACGCCGAATGCCCGTGCGCACGAATGTCGATCGCGCGCTTCATCCGATGACCACCGCGTAGACGGCGCGAAAGCCGATGACGACGATCAGCGCTGCGAACAGTGCGGCCGCGACGTTCGCCGTGCGCTCGCGCCAGCCGAGCCACTCCTGCGCGATCGCCGAAAGTCCGATCGGCACGTGCACGGCACACGCGAGGACGAAAAGGCCGTAGAAGGCGCCGAAGCTCGCGCTACCGCGCGTGCGGCCGAGAATCTCGGCGGCGGTGAGCCCGCCGCGCACCGCGTAGATGATGATCGCCAGATGGACGATGACGAACACGGCGAGCGCGGCGGCGCTCGCGCGCTGCCAGAACCAGAGCTTCGCCTGCGTCGCCGCGCTCGTCACAGCTTGCCTCGCAACGCCGCGCGCGCGGCGAGGCGCTTCAAGCCCGCGATGCCGGCCGTCGGTGCGATCGCCTTCGGGCAGCGCTCGGTGCACGAGCCGAGCGTGTGGCACGCGTGGCAACCGGCGTCGCCTGCGACCGCGCGCAGCCGCTCGGCCTGTTGCGTGTCGCGAACGTCGTTGGCAAGCGTCCACGCGCGGTTGAGCGCCGCCGGTCCGAGGTAATCGGGCCGCCAGCGCACGACGTCGCACGACGCGTAGCAGACGGCGCAGCCGATGCACTCGATGCCGGCGTTCGCGGCTTCGCGCGCCTTCGATGCGGGCGCGACGCGCGCGAAATCGTCGTGCCGCGTCCGCTCACCCTTGAACTGTCCTTTCCCGCGTGCCCACTTGTCGAAGAAGTCGCGCATGTCCGTGACGAGGTCGCGGATGAGCGGCAGGTTCGCGAGCGGCGCGATCTCGAGCCGTCCGTCGTCGGCGACTTTCGAGACGTGCGTGCGGCACGTCCAGCGTGCGACACCGTTCACCGTCATCGCGCACGAGCCGCACATGCCCACACGGCAGGCGAAGCGGTACGCGAGCGACGGCTCGAGCCGCCGCTGGATATAGGTGACGACGTCGAGCACCGTCTGGCTCGGGAGCCGCGGGACGTCGTAGCTGACGAAGGCTCCGCCGGCGGCGCCGCGCCAGACGGACACCGAGAGATTGGTGCTCATCGCTGCAATTATCCGGCCCGCGGCAGCAAAAGAAAAGCTAGTTTTTGTGCAGTTGAGATAAAGCGATCCTTTATAATCGTCCGATGGTCTCGCTGCGTACGCTGACGACGTTCCTCGCCGTCGTCCGCCACGGCACGTTTGCCGCTGCCGGCAAGGAGATCGGTCTCACCGCGGCGGCCGTCGGATTGCAGGTCCGCGCGCTCGAGCAGGCGCTCGACCAGGCGCTGTTCGATCGCACCGCCCGCGCAGTCGTGCTCAACACCGCCGGCCGCAAGGCCGTGCCGCAGATCGAGGAGCTCGTCGTGCGCTTCGAGTCGCTCGTCGCCGGACGCGACGCCGACGACCTGTCGGGAACGATCGCGATGGGTGCGCTCGTCTCGGCGCTGATGGGCGCATTCGCCGACGCGCTATGGACGATCAAGCGCGATCACCCGCAGCTCGACGTCAAGCTCTTCGCCGGGTTGTCGAGCGATTTCGCGCGCAAGGTCGACGAGGGCGAGCTCGACGCCGCCGTCGTCTCGCAATCGCCGCGCCCGTTGCCGGCGAGGCTGTCGTGGACGCCGCTCTATCGCGAGCCGATGGTCATGATCGTTCCGCGGCGGCCGCATTTCGCGCTGCCGGCCAAACCGCTCGACGCGCTGCGCGCCTCGCCGTTCATCCGCTTCGATCGTCAAGCGTGGACCGGTCATCTGGTGAAGCGCGCGCTCGTGCAATGCGACGTCACCGTGCGCGACGCGATGGAGCTCAATTCGGTGGAGGCGATCGTCGAGCTCGTGCGGCAGGGATTCGGCGTGTCGATCGTGCCGCAGCTCGCAAACGTGCAGTGGACGCGCGATCGCGCGCTTTCGGTCATTCGCCTTCCCGGCGTCAACATCGAACGTCATGTCGGCTTGCTTGAACGCAGACAACACGGCCGCATGCGCTTCACGGCGGCGATCAAGGCGTACTTCGGCGCAGGCGTTGGTGGGCGGGCGCCGCTGAAACCCGCTAAAATCCGGGCACTTTCGAGCGCTTTGCGATGATCACGTTTCAACAACTGATCCTGCGCCTTCAGGACTATTGGGACGCCAACGGCTGCGCGCTGCTGCAGCCCTACGACATGGAAGTCGGCGCCGGCACGTCGCACACGGCGACGTTCCTGCGTGCGCTCGGCCCCGAGCCGTGGCGTGCCGCGTACGTGCAGCCGTCGCGTCGGCCCAAGGACGGCCGCTACGGCGAGAACCCGAACCGGATGCAGCACTACTATCAATACCAGGTCGTGCTGAAGCCGTCGCCGACCGACATCCTCGATCTGTATCTCGGCTCACTCGAAGCGCTCGGCTTCGATCTCAAGAAGAACGACGTGCGGTTCGTCGAAGACGACTGGGAGAACCCGACGCTTGGCGCGTGGGGGCTCGGCTGGGAGGTGTGGCTGAACGGCATGGAGGTCACGCAGTTCACGTACTTCCAGCAGGTCGGCGGCATCGACTGCAATCCGATCACCGGCGAGATCACGTACGGCCTCGAGCGGCTCGCGATGTACCTGCAAGGCAAGGACAACGTGTTCGACCTCGTTTGGACCGAGCGCGAGAACAGCGGCGTTCGCGAGACGCTCACGTACGGCGATGTCTACCATCAGAACGAGGTCGAGCAGTCGACGTACAACTTCGAGCAGTCGAACTCCGCGAAGCTCTTCGAGCTCTTCGCGTTGTTCGAGGGCGAGGCGAAGCGGCTGCTCGAAGCTAAGCTGCCGCTGCCCGGCTACGAGATGATCCTCAAGGCCGCGCACACGTTCAATCTGCTCGACGCACGCGGCGCCATTTCGGTTACCGAGCGCGCCGCGTACATCGCGCGCATCCGCACGCTGTCGCGGCTCGTCGCAACCGCATACCTCGAATCGCGCTGCGCGCTCGACTATCCGATGCTGTCGACCGCGCAGCGCCGGTCGATGCCGCCGATGTATCTAGCGGACGCCGCGTGAGCCCCGCGACACTCACCGTCGAGCTCTTCACCGAGGAGTTGCCGCCGAAGGCGTTGAAGGCGTTGGCGATCGCATTCGCGGACGGTCTGTACCATCGTTTGGCCGTTGCCGGATTCGTCAGCAAGGATGTCGACGAGACCCCTGGTCTCATGCAGCCCTGGAATTGGTACGCAACACCGCGCCGGCTCGCGGTGAGCGTCATGCACGTGCTCGCGCGCTCGCCGGACCAGCCGGTCACGCAGAAGCTGATGCCCGCGTCGGTCGCGCTCGATGCGTCGGGCAAGCCGACGCTGGCACTGCGCAAGAAGCTCGATGCGCTCGGCCGCAACCGTCTTGCCGATTTGTGGCCGAATGCGGTCGACGGTTCCGACCGTCTCACGCGCGAATCGGACGGCAAGAGCGAGTCGGTGTTTCTGCATTCGATCGCCGCCGGCAGCCCCCTGCAAGACGGCCTGCAGCAAGCGCTCGATGACACGATCGCGAAGCTGCCGATTCCGAAAGTCATGAGCTACGCGCGCCCCGGCGGCTACTGGAACGACACGAAGTTCGTCCGGCCCGCGCATTCGCTGCTCGCGCTGCACGGCGATGAAGTCGTCCCCGTCATCGCGCTCGGGCTCGACGCGCAACGCACGACGGACGGACATCGGTTCCTTTCGCGCAAGGACATTCCGATCGCGTCGGCGGATGCCTACGAGGAAACGCTCGCTGCCGAAGGCAAGATCGTCGCGAGCTTCGCCGAGCGGCGTGCGCGAATCGTCGAAGGCCTGCAACGGATGGCCGGCACCGACAAACCGATCATGCCCGATGCGCTGCTCGACGAAGTGAGCGCGCTCGTCGAGTGGCCCGCGGTGTACGCCGGCACGTTCGACGCCGCGTTTCTCGACGTGCCGCCGGAGTGCCTGATACTCACGATGCAGCAGAACCAGAAGTACTTCGCGCTCGCCGGCCGCTACGGCAAGCTCGTCAATCGGTTCCTGCTCGTGTCGAACATCGAGACTGCCGATCCGTCGGCAATCGTCCAGGGCAACGAGCGCGTGCTGCGCGCCCGCCTTGCCGACGCCAAGTTCTTCTTTGACCAGGACCGCAAGGTCCCGCTTGCAAGCCGCGTCGAAAAGCTCGCCGCCGTCGTCTACCACAACAAGCTCGGCCCGCAGATCGAGCGTGTCGAGCGGCTGCGCCGCATCGCGACCGGGATCGCCGAGCGCATCGGCGCCGACGTCGGCCATGCGGAGCGCGCCGCCCATCTCGCGAAGGCCGATCTCGTCACCGACATGGTGGGCGAATTTCCCGAGCTGCAGGGCCTGATGGGCCGCTATTACGCACAGCACGACGGCGAGCCGGCCGACGTCGCGGCGGCGATCGAGCAGCATTACTGGCCGCGCTTCGCCGGCGACGCGCTGCCGGAGAACAAAGTCGCGCAGGCGCTCGCGCTCGCCGACAAGCTCGAAACGCTCGCCGCGCACTTCGGTCTGGGCAACGAGCCGAGCGGTGACAAGGATCCGTTCGGTCTTCGCCGCGCCGCGCTCGGCGTGCTGCGGATCGTGATCGAGCGCCGGCTCGCGTTGCCGCTGCCGGAGCTCACGACGCTCGCGTTCGATGCCTTCGCGAAAGTATCGGCGATCAAGCCCGCGCGCGATGCGCTCGAGGCGTTCGTCTACGACCGGCTGCGCGGCTATCTGCGCGAGCAGGGCTACACGGCGAACCAGATCGCGGCGGTCGTCGACGCGCGGCCGGCCGACATCCATCTCGTTCCCGCGAAGCTCGCCGCGGTGCAGGCGTTCGAGGCGCTGCCCGAAGCGGCGGCGCTCGCCGCGGCGAACAAGCGCATCGTCAATATCCTGCGCAAATCGGGTGTCGAGGCGACCGCGAACGTCGATCCCGCGCGCTTCGCAGACGGCGCCGAGCGCGACCTTCACGCGGCGTTCGCCGAGCTCGCGCCCGACATCGAGGCGCGATGCGATCGCGGCGACTACGCTGGCGCGCTCAAGGCGCTCGCGACGACGAAGCCCGTCGTCGACCGCTTCTTCGACGACGTGATGGTGATGGCCGACGATGCGGCGATCCGCGCCAACCGGCTTTCGCTGCTGACCGGCGTCGCGCGCACGATGAACCGCGTCGCCGACATATCGAAGCTGGCCGCCTAAGCGAGACCATGGTCCAGTTCGCCTCAGACTCGATCGCGCCCACACGCGCCGTCAAGCTGATCGTGCTTGACCGCGACGGCGTCATCAACCACGACAGCGAGGCGTTCATCAAGTCGCCCGACGAGTGGCGGCCGATTCCCGGCAGCCTCGAAGCGATCGCGCGGTTGAACCACGCAGGCTATCGCGTCGTCATTGCGAGCAACCAGTCCGGTGTCGCCCGCGGATTGCTCAACATCGGCACGCTGAACGCGATCCACGAGAAGATGCACAAGGCGCTCGCGGTCGCAGGCGGGCGCGTCGACGCGATCTTCTACTGCCCGCATTCCGCCGAAGCCTGTTGCGAGTGCCGCAAGCCCAAGGCGGGGATGCTGAAGGAAATCGGCATCCGATTCGGCGTGGATCTCACCGGCGTGCCGGTGATCGGCGACGGTCTGCGCGACCTCAAGGCCGCCGAGCTCGTCGGCGCGCAGCCGATGCTCGTGCTGACCGGCAAGGGCGAGCGCACGTTGCGCGAGGGCGGCTTTCCGAAGAACACGCTGATCTTTCCCGATCTCGCGTTCGCGGCCTCGGCGCTGCTCGCATCGGGCGACGGCTGACGGCGGCCTCGCGCGGAATGTCGAACATCCGCTCGCTGCTGTTCCTGCTGTTCCAGGCGATCGTGACGCCGCTCTACGCGGTGACGATGCTCGCCACGTGCTGGCTGCCGCGCATTGCGCGCTATCGCATCGCGGCGCACTGGTGCACGACGAATGTCTATGGCGCGCGCTGGATCTGCGGCATCCGCTGGCGCGTCGTCGGAATGGAGAATGTACCGGCCAACCCGACCGCGCATCCGCACGTGCTGATGTGCAAGCACAGCTCGACATGGGAAACGCTCGCGCTGAACCTGTACTTCCCGCCGCTTGCGTTCGTCGCGAAGAAGGAGCTGCTGTCGATCCCTTTCTTCGGCTGGGGCTTCGCGCTCGCCTCACCGATCACGATCGACCGCAAGGCCGGTACTGATGCCATGCAGCAGATGGCCGAGCAAGGGCGCGAGCGGTTCGCACAGGGATTCTGGATCGTCGTCTATCCGGAGGGCACGCGAATTCGCGCCGGCACGCGCGCGAAATACAAGACCGGCGGCGCACGACTCGCCACCCGACTCGGCGTGCCGGTGCTGCCGATCGCGCACAATGCCGGCTACTTGTGGCCCAAGGGTGTGCTCGGCAAGCGCCCCGGCACGATTACGATGTCGATCGGACCGTCGATCGCACCCGCCGGCAAGGATCCGCAGAAGCTGACCGCGGAGGTCGAGCAATGGATCGAAGGGGAGGTTACGCGACTTGGGCGCCTCTGACCGCGCTCCGCTGAAAGGCAACGGCCAGCCGCGCAGCGCCGACGGCCAAGTGCGCCGCATGGCGCTCGCCGGGCACGACGTCGATTACCGGCTCGTGCGCGCACGTCGTCGCTCGATCGGCATGCAGATCGCGCTCGACGGCCTCACCGTGCGCGCGCCGCGCTGGGTGACGATCCGCGACATCGAAACTGCGCTCGCCGAGCATGCGCGCTGGATCCTCAAGACGCTGGACGCATGGCGCAGCCGGCGCCGCGATGCGATGCCGCACGCGTGGGTCACCGGCGCGCCGATCGTCTACCAAGGCCGGGATCTCGCGCTCGCGCTGTTTCCGGCGCGCGATCGTGCGATCTCGGCGGACATGCTGAACCTCACAGTGCGCCACCCGGCCGCGCACGACGAGAACGAGATCGCGTCGTTCGTCGGCCGCTGGCTGCACGACGAGACGATGCGATTCGCGCTGCCGCGCGTGAGCGCGTACGCGGCGCGCGTTGCGCCGTCGCCGCCGCAGGTGAAGCTGTCCAACGCGCGCAGCGAGTGGGGCAGCTGCAACCATCGCGGCGAGCTGCGGCTGTCGTGGCGGCTCGCGCAGCTGCCGCCCGCGCTCGCCGATTACGTGATCGCGCACGAGGTTGCCCATCTCGCGGAGCTCAACCACTCGCCGCGCTTCTGGGCGCTCGTCGAGACGTTGTACCCGGGACACGCCGCCGCGCGCCGGGCGCTCGACGACTGGACGGCGCTGCTGGAAGCGTGACGTCGTTCCCGCGCAGGCGGGAATCCAGTGTCTCTCAAAACGTCGCTGGGTCCCCGCCTTCGCGGGGACGACAAGCCGTTATGGCGCGGCGAGCGGCGGCAGCTTCAGCGTGAGCCCCGACTGCGTTTGAACCAGCGCGGCCAACGCGGCGCCGAGCTCCTCGCCGGAGCGCGTGTCGCGCCACAGGCCGTCACGCGGCGCGAAGTGAAATCCGCCTGAGCGCGCCGCAACCCACAGCTCGCGATTGGGCACGTGACGGTTGACGATCAGCTTGCCGCCTGCCTCGTCCTCGATCTCGAGGATGCCGTCGTTCAGGCTCCAGTCGAGATCGACGTCGGACGATTCGAGCGCGACGTCGAGCGCGTCGCCGATGGCGGCGAGCGTCGCATCGGCGGCGGCGATGAAAGCGCTGTCGGTCAGCATCGTCCGTGGTCCTGGGCATCGCACCAGCGCGTCGCGGAGCCGTTGCGGCCGGCGTGCTACGATGCAATTGCGATGTTACGTCAGTTTATCGTCACCTCGCTCGCCCGCGGCGCCGCCTGCCTTGTCGTCGTGACGCTCGCCGCGTGCGGCATCAAGGGACCGCTGCGTCCGGCGACGCCGGACAACGCGTCTGCCGCACCTGCAGGCGCCACACCGGCGCCACCGACGAATCCTGAAGCGCGTCCACCGCTGCTTCCGTCGGAGCCGCCCTCCGCGATCGTGCCGCCCGAGCCGGGCAAGAAGCCGTGAGCGCGTTCGCGCCGATCGGCGGCGAGCTCTGCGCCGAACGCGTTCCGCTTGCGGCGATCGCCGAGCGCTTCGGCACGCCGTGCTACGTCTATTCCCGCGCCGCGATCGAGGCGGCGTATCGCGCCTACGACGCCGCATTCGACGGCGTGCCGCATCTTGTGTGCTACGCGATGAAAGCGAACTCGAACCTCGGCGTGCTGTCCGCGCTCGCGCGCCTCGGCTGCGGATTCGACATTGTGTCGGCGGGCGAGCTCGCCCGCGTGATCGCGGCGGGCGGCGATCCGTCGAAGGTCGTGTTCTCCGGCGTCGGCAAGAGCGCCGCCGAAATGGAATCCGCGCTCGCCGCCGGCATCCTGTGCTTCAACGTCGAATCGGGAGCCGAGCTCGACACGCTCGCCGCGGTGGCGAGCAGCGTGGGCCGCGTTGCGCCGGTGAGCTTTCGCGTCAATCCCGACGTCGATCCACGCACGCACCCGTACATCTCGACCGGTCTCAAGCAGAGCAAGTTCGGCATCGCGTACGCCGACGCATTGCCGCTGTACCGCCGCGCCGTGGCGTTGCCGGGAATCGCCGTGCGCGGCATCGACTGCCACATCGGATCGCAGATCACTGATCTCGGCGCATGCGTCGAGGCCGCCGAGAAGCTGTTCGCGCTCGCCGACCGCATCGAGGCAGACGGCATTCCTCTCGAGCACGTCGATCTCGGCGGCGGCCTCGGCATTCGCTACGCGGACGAGGAGACGATCGATCCGTACGCGTACGCGCTCGCGATGCGGCGCGCGCGCGGCCCGCGAGCGCACCGACTGCTGATGGAGCCGGGCCGCTTCATCGTCGGCGCGGCCGGCGTGCTGCTCACCCGGGTGACGTATCTCAAGACGGGCGCCGAACGCAACTTCGCGATCGTCGACGCGGCGATGAACGACCTGATCCGTCCCGCTCTGTACGACGCATGGCATCCGGTGCAGCCGGTGCGTCCTCGCGCGGGCCCGGTGCTGCGCTGGCAGATCGTCGGGCCGGTATGCGAGAGCGCCGATTTCCTCGCCGCCGACCGCGATCTCGCGCTTGCGCCGGGCGACCTGCTCGCGATCGGCGCCGCTGGCGCATATGGGTTCGTAATGAGCTCGAACTACAACTCGCGGCCCCGCGCCACCGAGGTGATCGTCGACGGCGAGCGTGTTCATCTCGCTCGCGCAAGAGAGCGTATCGACGACCTGTTCGCGCACGAATCGCCGCTGCCGTGACGCGCGCGCCGCGCGCAAAACACGCGAAAACGGCGTGTGCGAATACGCAACAATCGCGCGCGCAAGGTCCGGAATCGGCGGCGAAATCTTGCAATTCGGGAAAACGTGGCTACAATTCAGCCAGCAGGTAGCAGCGGATTTGTCAAGAGTGCGCTTTCGATTTCGACGATTCCGGCGCCGCCTGCGACGAAGCAGAAGCACATAACAGTCAAGGCAACTCAGACAGGAGAACCGAAATGGCTGACATGATGTCGATGATGACGCCGGCCGCCGCAACACCGGCGCCGAAGAAGAAGGCGACTCGCAAGAAGGCCGCAAAGAAGGGCGCCACGAAGAAGAAGGCGACCAAGAAGGCGGCAAAGAAGCGCGGTGCGAAGAAGGCGGCAAAGCGCGGCGCGAAGAAGGGTGCAAAGCGCGGCGCGAAGAAGGCCGCGAAGAAGGGCGCAAAGCGCGGCGCAAAGAAGGGCGCGAAGCGCGGTGCGAAGAAGGGGACGAAGCGCAAGGCCGCCAAGAAGGCGACCAAGCGCAAGGGCGCCAAGAAGGCAACGAAGCGCAAGGCCGCCAAGAAGGCGACCAAACGCAAGGGCGCCAAGAGAAAGGCTGGCAAGAGGAAGGCCGCGAAGAAGTAATCCCCGCGCGGCACCAAGGTCCGCCCCAGACGTGTGGTGGACGAAAAAACAGGCGACGCTCGATGCGTCGCCTGTTTTCATTTCGGTGTCGCGAAAATAGCGTCAGACACCCCTTTCTCACGACGGACGGCACAGCTTCGATTGCATGCCGGGAAATAGTGTCTGACCCTATCTTCCCGGGCCGTTTCGCTTGACCATCGGCTTGCCTGCCACGCTGCCGCCGCCCTTCGCTGATCCCGGCGCCGATCGCGTTGCGACCGACTTCGGCTTGCCCGGCTTGCCGCCGGCGCGCTTCGCGCGACTCGCGCTCGGCGCGAGATCGCTGGTGATGCGAAGGCGCTGGCCCGCCTGGAGCTGGTTCTGCGTGAGCCGGTTCCAGCTGCGGATCTCCTGCGACGTCACGCCGTAGCGCGCCGCGATCGCCGCCATCGTGTCGCCGCGGTTAACGCGGTAGTAGAACGTGCGTCCCTGCGGCACCGTGGTGAACACCGTGCGCGACAGCGAGTCGGCCGTCTCGTCGGTCGGCCGCTGCGTGGGCACGAGCAGCGCGTGTCCGCTCGGAACGCGCGCCTTGGAGCCGATTCCGTTCACCGCGCGCAGCGTCTCGACCGACATCGAGAACTTCGCGGCGACCTGCGGCAGCGTCTCGCCGGCGCGAAGGCGGTACGCCTGCCACGAGACGAGCGGCTGATTGGTGAGCTCGAGCTTTGCCGCGAAAAGCTCCGCCTTGTCGATCGGCAGCAGGATCGTGTACTGGTCGCCGCCGGCGATCACCGGCCGGTTGTGTTGCGGATTCAGGTACTGGAATTCCTCGACCGACAATTCGGCGAGCTCGGCAGCACGCTTGACGTCCATCTGCCGCGACGTCTTGACCACCGCGAAGTACGGCGCATCGGGAACGTCCGCCAAGTCCAGCGCGTACTTGTCGGGATCGCGAACGATGTTCTTCACCGCCTGCAGCTTGGGTAAGTAGTTGCGCGTCTCGGACGGCATCGCGAGGCTCGCATAGTCGGTCGGCTTGCCTTGGCGCTGGTTACGCTCGATCGCGCGCGCGACGTTGCCTTCGCCCCAGTTGTATGCGGCGAGCGCGAGCCGCCAGTCGCCGAACTGTGCGTAGAGTTTCTGCAGGTAGTCGAGCGCGCCGTCGGTCGCGGCGATCACATCGCGCCGCGAATCGAACCAGAACGTCTGCTTGAGGCCGAAGTGGCGTCCGGTCGACGGCACGAACTGCCAGATGCCCGACGCACGCGACGTCGACAGCGCGACCGGGTTGTAGGCGCTCTCGATCATCGGCAGCAGCGCGATCTCGAGCGGCAAGCCGCGCGCTTCGACTTCGGCAACGATGTGGTAAAGATAGCGGCGGCTGCGATCGATCATCCGCTCGACGTAATCGGGCCGCTCCGAGTACCACTGCTCCCATTTGCCGACGTACGGATCGTCGAGGTCGGCGATCGTGAAGCCCTTGCGGATGCGTTCCCACAGATCGTCGGCGGGCGGAGGCAACGGCTCGAGCTCGGCGGCGATCGGCTCCGCAAACGGCTTCAGCAGCGTGGACGCCGGCGCGATGATCACCGGCGCTGCGGAGTCCGCGGCGGTCGCTGCCGATTCAGCGGCAATGGCCGGCGCGGAGACGACCGGTGCCGGGCCGGAATCAGGCGCAGGCGTCGTCGTCGCGCATGCAGCGACACCGAACGCCATCGCGATTGCGATGACGACGCGGGTTCGATGCGTTCGTCTCGATCCGGGCATCGCGCTTCGAATGCTGCACACGCAAAAAATTCCGGGCATGGTAGGGCTCCCTGACAGCAGGCGTCAACCACGCACCGAGCGGCGGAGGCCCGGATCCGGCGGACGGCGACGAACTCTAACAGGTGCGGGTTCGACCTGCTTCAGAACGCGTTCTTCCACGCCCGAAGCGTGGCGAACGAGTCGACCGCGTCGGCGAGCGGCCGCCCGGCGTGCCGCTGCGCGGCGGCGAACACCGCCGGCTCTGCGGCTCGAATGAAGGGATTGGTCGCGCGCTCGTCCGCGATCGTCGTCGGCAGCGTCGGCTCGCCGCGCTCGCGTTTTTTTCTCTCACGCGTTTCGCGCTCGGCGA
>WNFU01001714.1_pt1 | contig 46585 bp, 51 predicted proteins | sample 5400121 | NCBI WGS metagenome assembly WNFU01 (sample SAMN13153360, study PRJNA577476) | soil metagenome | isolation source: 100 cm soil or saprolite under grassland replicate 1 | place: USA:California | collected 2016-06-15 | reverse complement strand
CAGCCGCAGACACTCCATCAGCCGTAGTCCGCTGCCGTAGAGCAACTGGGCCATCAGCCGATAGTCACCAGACAATTCCGCCAACAGCGCGCGAACCTCGTCCTTGGTCAGCACCGTCGGCAGGCGCTGCGGCGTCTTTGCGGCGACCACATCGTGCGCTGCATCGAGGGCGATGCCAAGCACCTCACGATACAGGAACAACAGCGCACTGCGAGCCTGGTTCTGTGTGCAGGCGGCGACCTTGAGATCGACGGCAAGGTGGGTGAGAAAGGCGCTGATGTCGGCTGGTCCGAGCTCGCGCGGGTGGCGCATCTGATGAAAGCGGACGTTGCGGGTGATCCAGTCGATGTAGCTCTGCTCAGTACGACGCGCGTAGTGCTTGCTGCGCAGGCGCGCACGCACCTGATCGAGCAGTTTCGGTTGGGGTTGGTCCATTGGGCAAGTGCTCCTGGGTAGCTGCGATTGCCAGTAGTACATGTGTACCGCAGCTGGCATGCCGGCGATACGCCGCAGCGATCGGTTGTGGCGCATTTGCGGGATCGGCAGACCGGGTCGCTGAGCAGAAGGTCGCGCTGAGGCAGACGATTCGTGATTGGCGCCGATTCGCGGGATGGGGCGAATCGGATTCGCCTTTGAGCGAGCCACGACGGATGATCGACGAATCCGATTCGCCAATTGCATCGATTCGCGGGATGGGACGAATCAAATTCGTGTATAATCTTCCTGGGGAGAGGTAGACGAAGCCGATTCGCCTACTTCTAAAATAGCGGGCGAGTTGCGACCCAACATCGGGGGTAGTGGACGACCTTCGGCGCGCGAGATCGGTGGAAGAAAGCCGCCCCGCTGCCTTTGTGCTGGCGGGGCTTTGCTTTGGCGGGCGCTGCTATCCTTCCAGGCGCATTTTCCCCGACGCTGTCAGGTTTATTAGGGATACCCCATGCGGAGTACCCCCGCTACTCGATTCGGCGCCGCGCTGCTACAATGAATTCAGTACTGGGGACGTGGTGGATCACAACCGCTTTGACGATTTGGCGAAACCTTGGCGCCGTCGGCTAGTGGCTAGATGAAACGAGGTACAGCGATGCAAGTGGCACTCACCGGTTTTACGCTCGTTGAGCTAATTGTATGGTTGATTGTTGGTGCGATCGTAGGCGCTATTGGCGCGGCGCTAGTTGGCTACAGCCCCGGCGGTCTGATTGGCTCGATCGCCGTGGGCCTTGTCGGCGCGGTGCTAGGCACATGGCTGGCGCACCAGCTCGGCCTGCTAGCGCTACTGACACTCTCGTTCGGCGGTACCAGTATGGCGGTGTTGTGGGCGATCGTCGGCGCGGCGATCCTCGCATTTTTACTCAGCCTGACACGACGCGCACCTCGTCGCTACTTTGGAAGGCGGTCAAGCCGCTAGCCGGCCACGCATCGCCAGATACGACGTAACGCTACGCCCGACTCCAGTTTCCGAAGCCACGCGCGCCAGCCAATCAAGCACAACTCATAGTATCGCGCGCTCGCCCCTTCGGCGCTGGCCACTTTCTGCTGGAGTCGGGCGATCGTTGCCCTGGTGCGTTCGATGTCGGTCAATGGGTTTGTCGTTGGCACGATATGTGCTTTATGCATTTCTGATATATCCGCTGGAGAAGAGCGGAGCGAACATAGCAGGACGATGTAGATTCACATCGTCCTGTCTTTATTATCTTGCGCCTCGAAATTCTCTACGCCATTCTGCTGAGTCGACGGTGCGCCGGTGGAGTGGTATGCTGGTACCACAACGATCAACAATCTCGATAAGGGAAATCACATGAGCGAAGTTCAGCCATATCCAGATGTGATACAAGTTCAAGAACATGAGAATCCGAACGACGTAAACAAGATGCTAGAAGTTGGCTGGATACTACTGAGAACACGCAATATCAGAGTTGGGGCTGCGGGTGAAGCAACAATATACGTCATTGGCTGGCCGCGTTCTGCGGGGGCAATTGTTGATCCTGTGGGCGAAGCTGTGAACAAGCGATACAATAAAGCATCCTTCCGTGGTGACGACGACCGACCACATTAAGAATCATACTACATATATCTGTGTTGTTGTGCGCCCTTCTGCGCTCGCACCCACACCGACATACCGCCCGAGGTGTTCAGCGTCGCCAGACGTGCGCTGAGGCGCTACGAGTCGGGCCCCAGGTCACGAAATCCGGCGTAGGGTTTCCTGGCAATTCGTGACACGAAGGCGCCCCGCTGGCCTGTGCTGGCGGGGCGTTCATTATCAGTGCAACCAGTTCGGCCTGTGCCACCAGTGCGGTTGCCACCAGTGATGTCGGTGATGGGGCTGGCGGTGATGGTGCCAGCGCCACAGCCGGCGCTCGTACCGGAACTTTCTCCACCACGAGAAAACGCGCATCGCTCGCCTCCTTGCCGCTGTAGCCTGCTCGTTGGAGCACTACGTCACTGCCTTGTAAGTTAGCAGAAACCGCGCCGCGCTCCCCCATCGGCTGCGCTTGCACGCTCCGCCTGTTCCTGCGCGCGACGACAGTTTGAGCAGATCAGTATCCCCTCTGGAGACTGATAATGGATCAGCTACTGGCCAAGTTTTATCTGTGTGTGGCACAATGGACGCCCGAGGCCATCAGGAATATGGGCAGCAAGCCCTGTTACCCCTGTTTTGATCAGCAAGCGTGTCATATCCACCCCCTTCCCATCACGCACATGCTACCACATATAGTAGTGAGTGGCGGTCAGTAGGACCTAGGAAAATCCCTGGTTCTTCAGGAACATACGGAGGCACGCCCATGGCTCATCACCAGGGGTGCGTCATCTTGCCTGAGGGTTGACTGTGATCGGGATTGATACGAGTGTGTGGACATACCCGCGTGTTACATCGAGGAAATAGAACTCGCGGGCTGGATGCTCGGGCGGGTCGCATATCGGTCGTGAATGGCTCAGATAGCACACCTGGTGAAATGGGCCATAGCGGATGATGAAGATGTGTCGCGTGGCGATGTGAATGTCCCACCTAAAGGCTGGTACCACGTCCTGGCGGAGCGCAGCAGCAAACCCAGCGCAACCCAGCAGGAGCAGCACAAGACCACCGATACTCACCGTCATCGCAATTCGGCGCCAGAACATTTATCGCCTCTCACCAGCATACGTTTCATATCAATGATACCACGCCCCCAGCTTCTTCAACCACGCCCACCAGCCGACCAGGCACTGTGCATAGTACCACTGGGCCTCTTCGTCTTTCGCCGCGTCGCGCTTTGCTGTGACGCGGGCGATCGTTGCCTGGGTGCGCTCAATCTCGCTCATCTCTACCCGCTTTGTGGTGCGTTGACGCGCTGTGCGCCATTCTGCCGAGCCGACCTAGTGCAATTCCAAGCGAGCTTTTTGAGCTTCAGTCGCGCATCGATCCCATTGATACGAGCCAGACGCAATCTGCAATCTGCAATTGCACTAGAGCCTTATGCTACAATATAGCGGGACCGATCGAATAACTGAACCGAATCGTCCGTCACCTTCAGAGGAGCCATGAACAGGGACGAGCAAGAAGACACCACCATCTACAATGTCGTGGTGAATCACGAAGAGCAATATTCGATCTGGCCGGTCGACCGCGAGATCCCGCTCGGCTGGAGAGCGATCGGCAAGAGCGGCCCCAAGGATGAATGCCTGGCCTACATCAAAGAGGTCTGGACGGACATGCGCCCGCTGAGCCTGCGCCAGAAGATGGAAGAGGACGAGCGCAGGCGCGCGGCCGAGCAGCAAGAGAGCTAACAAGGATACCGCCCCGGGGCGTTCAGCGGCTGCGCTGAACGCGTTGGCGAGTCCTAGCTAGGTTCTCTACCAGGACACCCTTACGCCGGCCGCAGAAAATACGCGTCATAGCGCTCCTGGGCCGCAAGATATGCCGCCCATAATTCAGCCCGATCGCTCTCCGCACCACGCCACAAGGGATGACGTTTTTATCGTTTTTCTATTGACGCTCCTAATATACTGGAGTCGGTCGTTGTTCCTCCTGCCCCGCTCCATGTGTTCCATCGTAGGGTATCGCCCCGAATGCGGTACCGTAGTTTAGTGCGTATTATGGCCTGAGGCGTAGTCCGAGGTCGGTATCGATGTCGGCTGTGTAGATAGACAGTACTAGGAGGGATGCTCACCATGAAGAGAAAACTGCTCCGGGTGGTCTTCGCCGTCTTACTTGCGCTTACCATGGCAACACCCGTCTTTGCTGATGCTGGTGGTGGTCCTGGCAGCAACCATGGATGTCCCGGTCACCAACAACCCGGCCGCCTAGCGGTGGATGCGGGAACTAACACCGCGAAAGCAGCAGCGGCTTCGGACTATGCGCCCCTGGCTTCGGCTGGGGGTATTCTTGCGGCGTCCTACGGCTTTTCCTTAGCCGTCATTCCATCGGTGTGTTGATCGTTCCGACCAGTCCGTGTGCTATGCTCGCGCGGTGCCACTGTGGCACATCTGGACATACAAACAGGCGACCGATGGTCGCTTTTACTGAAAGGCACATCGTATCATGACACTCCGTATCCACAACCTCGGGCAGGGCGCGCGGCGGCTGATCCTGGCGACGCTGCTGGTCCTGACCATCTTAGCCGGCGGCGTTGCCGTCCCAGCTTTGCTGAGTCATAACGCGCCCGCACCGACCGCCCTCCTTGCCCGCCCCTGGAACGCCGTCCCCGCCGCGACCCAGGCCGCTCCCAGCGACGACGACGGGCTCGCCTTGGTATGCCCCGGAACGCCCAGATGTTCCTGGCTGTAGGCGAATAGCGAGGCCTCAGCGATAGTGCTGGGGCTGTGCCATTCCCTCAGTGGCCCAGTTCCGCGCGCCCCTGGCTCATCACCGGGGGCGTTGCTTTGCCCTATGCGCGCATGGGTGCGACACTATGCCCCTTCTGATTAATTCAGAAGGGGCAGCTTTTGTTTTATTAAGTATGTGGAACAGCGCAACTTGACACTTCACGGCCGCGCATGGCTTATAAGTCACCTGTCTTGAAAGCGGACTATCAATATACAATCTTCCACCTACTAAGACAATCATAGAACAATGCAATAGCCCACTGGGTTCAAATCCAGTGGGCTATTCGCCTCAGATGCTCTCAACCGCTGAACTCTATCTGCAGCTATGTAACTCATCGTCGGTGCGGTGGTTAACTCAGTTGTTCAGCCTGCTCTTAGCTCGCACTGACATTAGGGTATGAAGGTCTGTTCTTCGGCGACCACAATCACCATGGGGCCACCGGTCGAGATCGCCATGCCATGTGCGACCGTCTGCTCGCCACTTGCCGATGCGGCCGCGGCTTGCAGCACCTCCATGGACGGGAAGTAGAGTTCAGCCAGCCGATAAAACGGCGGCGTGCCTTGCACCGTCCCCACTATAGTGGTCGCCACGAACTTCGTCAGGCCTGCAAAATTTTTCAGGACCATCGGCGTGTGCTCGTCCTCGTAGGCATGATCGAATGCGGCGGTATCGATCGGACGAGGGTACATGACCATAATCTTGGCTTCTGCCATCGTGTGCTCCTTTCTGTGTCACTGCACAGAACGAGTTCTGCAGCGATCCAATGGATTGAGGGCGCCTGTGCGCGTATGCAAATTTTACTGCGGTTTGGTGGTTTGTCTATAGAGGCTGTATAAATAAATGGCTCTTCAAGAGTTGCCGTGAACAGGTCTAGATGTAGGGGTGTCACGCCAGGGACTGAAGCGCCGATAGCCGTCCAGATCGAGCGTCAGTCGTTGGAAGAACCGCCCGATATTTCGCAATCGATAGCAGCCCCGCTTGAGCACTTTCAGCTTGGTGTTCAGCCCTTCAACAAAACCACTACTTTCGTGGTTGATAAAGTAATTCGCGATGCGGTCGAGCAGGTATCAAGCAGCTTGAGGAACGGGTCGAAACACGTCAGGCCACTGCGCTCAACCCGCGCCCGCCACAAACCAATCCGGCGCAGGCCATCGGCTTTTGAACGCGCACTCTCGAAGATGCGCGTCAACTCTTCACGTAGCGTGACGGCCTGTTCGAGCGCTGGACTGAGCTCAAATAGGCGCTTCAATCGTTGTGCCTCATCATCGCTCAGATCAGCCACCGGCTTGCGCAACGGCCAGAGGATGTGCTTGAGCTCGTCGTGCTGCTGCTCGGGCAACTCTTTTTGCAAGCGCTTGACTTCCTGCTTGCGCAATGTATCGATAGCAGCCCGATACTGACGGGCGACATGGAACCGATCAATCACAATCCGTGCGCTTGGCAGTGCCTCTTCGACGGCACTCACATAGCCTTCCCACATATCGGTACAGACGGTCGTGATGCGGGTACGTACCACCTCAGGCAATGCACTCAGCCAGGCGATGATGGTGGTCTTCAAGCGATCGGGCAGCACGGCCACGACAGGCAGCTCACCGGCGTCATCACGTGCGGTTATCACGGCGATGTAGTCGCGATGCCCTTTGAGTAGGGCGATCTCATCAATGCCGAGGGTATGGCAAGGCGGCAGAGCCTGCCAATCAATGCTACTGGCGATCCAGCGGTCAAGTACACCAAGCAGTGCCACGTAGCTCACATCCTCTTTTTCGGTCACATCGGTGAGCGTGCTGTTGATCAACTGGACGATCAGGTGGCGCTCGTAGGCTTTGGTATGCAGGGCTTTGGGGTCATACCAGTCCGGTTGCTGAGTGGTGGTCGGCTGTCCCTCGCACCACGGACAGCGAAAGCGCTTTGGGCGGATGCGCAGATAGACCGGATGTCCGAGGATTGGCAGGTGGCGCAGCAAGCGCGGCTGATCGGTCCCGTGCGGCTCAGTGATCGTGCGGCCACAGCGACGGCAGGACGTGCTGGTCAGTGTGCTCTCGACGGTCACGATAAACTCACCAGCCTTGGTCAGGTCAGTCTGTAGGACCTGCACATCCGGGATATCGAGCGGGATGGAGACAAAGGGCTGCTTGGGCATGGTGATCAGCCTTTCCAACAACACGCGGCTGGCTGTCATGGTGCCACACACAGGCGCCCACTGCAACCCCTACATTTAGGAGCATCCACGGCAGAGCCTGAAGAGCCATTTTAGTTTCCGATCACTATAATATACTTTATGGATTTGAGGCACAACTGATAAGGAGGAACATCCTATGTCAACAGAAGAAAACAAAGCTCTCTTACGCCGTTATATCAAAGAGGTGTGGGATAAGCAGAATCCGGCGGCAGTTGATGAATTTCTTGCGCCGGACTACAAGCGCCATCGTTCTCCGACCATCGAACCGCTGACTCGCGATGACCAAAAACAGCTCCTTACCAAATTTCGGGCTGCCTTCCCCGATATTCAGCTCACAGTGGAAGAGATCATTGCCGAAGATGATCGGGTGGCATTTCGCTCGACCATACGGGCCACCCATCAGAACGAATTCCTGGGTATTGCGCCAACCGGTAAAAAAGTGACGGTTGGTCTGGTGGATGTGATTCATATCGAGAACGGTAAATTCGTTGAACAGTGGGGCGGACCCGACTTATTAGATTTGGTGCAACAACTGGGCGCAGAGATTTCTGTGAAAGAGTCAAGTCAATGAGTTGGCAGGCATTCGGAAAAGAGAATAATAATCGATGGCGAGCGTTGGTACTACTGGCGGTCACGCTTGTCTTGTCGATGTCAACTTGGTTCTCAGCCTCGGCGGTGATCCCCCAATTGCGGGAAGCGTGGCAGCTTTCCCCGACTGCCGCCGCGTGGCTGACCATCGCGGTCCAGATTGGTTTCGTGTGCGGCGCGCTGGTTTCCAGTCTGTTAAACCTGTCGGATATTGTGTCGCCCCGACATGTCATTTTGGGCGGAGCGATTGGGGCGGCAATTGTCAATGCGTTGTTAGAGGTTGCGGGTGAGGCCGCCTTTGGGATTCCATTGCGTTTTGCGACAGGGTTCTTCCTGGCAGGCGTCTATCCACCCGCCTTCAAGCTGATGTCTACCTGGTTTCGGGAAGGTCGAGGGCTGGCGCTTGGGGTTTTGGCCGCGGCAATCGTGGTGGGAAATGGAATGCCTCACCTCATCAACGGGTTAGGCAGATTAGACTGGCGGGTGGTGATCTACATCACCTCTGCTTTGACCCTCGCGGGCGGTCTGATTACACAGTTCGCCATAAAGCAAGGCCCGTTTCCCTTCCCTTCGGCAACCTTCGATCCACGACAGGCCGGTCTTGCCTTTGCCAATCGCGGCGTCCGGCTTGCTGTCATTGGCTACGTCGGCCATATGTGGGAGTTATTTGCCATGTATGCCTGGTTCTCGGTCTTTTTTGCCGATGCGCTAGTTGCCCAAGGATTTTCGGTGGGTACAGTGGCCGCCTATGCCACGTTCGCGATGTTCGTCGCGGGAGGTCTGGGCTGCTGGACAGGCGGCATCCTAGCAGATCGCTGGGGCAGAACCAAGACGACCACGTTGATGATGGTAACCTCTGGAAGTTGTTCCATACTCATTGGGTTGCTCTTCGGCTCGTCGCCATGGCTGGTACTTCTGGTAGGTCTGGTATGGGGCTTCGTGGTTGTGGCGGATTCTGCGCAGTTCTCGACGATGGTCACGGAATTGGCCGATCAAGCTTATGTGGGAACAGCTTTGACGCTACAACTCGCCGCCGGCTTCACCGTCACGGTTGCGACGATTTGGTTGATCCCTTTCCTTGAAGCTGCTTTCGGATGGAGATGGGCTTTTGCGTTTTTAGCTCCAGGGCCGGCCTTGGGTGTGCTGGTCATGCTGCGGTTGAAGTCTTTGCCGGAAGCGGCCCGTATCGCCGGTGGCAAAGGTTAATTGATTTTAGATGGAATGATAAGGTGTGAGTGTGAGTAAGTCAATTGAGCACTTACCTCCAAACAAATCGTTGCAGCCGAATTGCTAATCTTGGCTTTTCTTGAAAGTTGGTCGGGCATCAATCATTCTGGTGATTGTTGGTATCGTCGCTAACCCGCAATCGGCTAAACTCAAGCGTTGGGCGGCCCATCGAGTCTGTACGGCTCAAACGAAGGAGGGAATGACCCATGAACACTGCGAGTCTCCAACCACACTTCGTCGAGGTTGGTGGGGCGACCCTTGAAGTGTTTACTGGTGGCAGAGGGCCGACAACCGTGTGCTTTGCAATGTACGGTGGTGAGCCTGGGTTGACCGCTGAAGGTACGGACCTGACGCAGGCACTGCAAGCGGATCACCAGATTATTCTCGTCAACGCACGTGGGTCCGGCCATTCATCGCCGCCCACCAAAACGCCGTGGCGCAGCCTCGCGACGGATCTTGAACGGGTGCGCCAATACTTCGGCGTGGAGCAATGGGTACTCTCGGAGTACGCAAACGGTGTCGTGAGCACTCTGCTCTATGCCATTGACCATCCTGAGCGCGTTGCCGCCTTGATTATCGGTTTTTTTGGTTCCACAAGCAAGGTGTGGGAGTGTGATAACTCCGAATTGAGTCTCGCGTATCCGGCCACGCGAGAACTGTTGTCAAACACTCGATTGCCGCCTGCATCAGCATCCGCGCCGTCTCAATGGCTCTCAATTGACGCGGATCACTGGGTCTGGCTCGTGGATAGCACACCATACCTCGTCTGGCCGTACCCAATATCTGAGTGGGCAATGAATCTGCTTGAAGAAGCCAGGTCGATGCCAAACCTGTTGCATCACCTTGATCGGGTGCTGGCGCCAACACTGGTCGTAGCGGGCGCTAAGGACACTATAATCTCGGTTGAGGAGTGCAGACTGCTCGCGGACGGCATTGCTGGCGCCGAGTTTCTGGTGCTGCCAAACAGCGCGCACAGCGATATTACCGCTGAAGACAGATCGCAGCACGAGCACGTGCTCCATGACTTTGTGCGCCGCCATGGAAGTAGCAAGTCGAAAAAGGGCGCATAAGCAAAACACCGACTACCCGACAAAGACGCCATCCCCAGGCGGCCCAACCCGCCGTTGCAGTATGCGGTATCACATCGCGGAACTTGACGCACGTGTGGATGCGTGATGCGCCTGTGGGTTGAGCCGGAAGGTCGTTTTATAACTCCACGATTGGGAATCAATGGCAGCTGTGTTTTGACATCTCCATGAGGAGCTAGCTTGAGTATCCTGTACATCGCTCCGCTGCAAGCGGAGGTCGATTGCTTCATCCAAGGCCTGCATGAGCGCGGCTACAGCGCCACAGTCGTGCAGGTTGGGCGTATCGCGGCGCAGCATTTCCCCGCGCTGGCCGTCACCGTCGCGCGCGGCGGGCATGGGAAGACACAGTTTGGCGTGCAGACCCAGCATCTGCTCGACCATGCGCCCGACGTGCAGGCGGTCGTCTGCGTTGGGGCGGCCGGCGCGCTCGCCGACGATCTCGCGGTCGGCGATCTCGTGGTCGCGACGGAGACGGTCGAACACGACTATACGGAGCGCTTCAGCAGCCACCCATTGCCGCGTTTTGCCGGCAATGCCGCGCTGATCGCCGCACTGCAGCAGCTACCGCTGCACGTGCTCCCGTTCGGCGTGCACTTTGGTATTGTCGCCAGTGGTGATGAGGATGTGATCGAGCTGGAGCGGGCCGCTGCCTTGCGCCAGGCGACTGAGGCGTGTGCCGTGGCCTGGGAAGGCGCGGGTGGCGCACGGGCCTGCGCCTTCAGCAACATACCATTCGTCGAGCTCCGTGGTATCACCGACACCGCTGATCACAATGCGCCCGCTCATTTCAAGGTGAACCTGCGTATCGCCATGGCCAACGCCGCGGCATTGCTAGCGCTGTGGCGCGCCATGTGAACCAACTGAACGGCTGTACGGCAGCGTTGCTCATCAGCGTTCGTCTGCGTCCCATGAGCCCAAGAGTGAATGGTTTCTCTATCGCTCGCAATTGATCATTCCATCAGGCCATGCTATAATGCGATCGCCCTAACATGTTACATATCACCGCCGAGCAAACATAGATTTTGTGCTTCCCAACGCCGACAGTTCATCCCCTCGTAAGCACGATGGCAAGACAGATTGTTCGAACACCAGCCGAGCTCATGTATGGAAAACGCACTTGTCACATATCAACCACTCGACTATACCGATCTGACTGAACAGACATACCGGGCGTTGAAGGACAAGATTCTGAGGTATGAGTTGAAACCTGGCGCGCAGATTTCGGTATCGGAAGTGGCATTTGCGCTCGGTGTAAGCCGTACACCGGTTATGGACGCGCTCAAGCGGCTCGCCAGCGAAGGCCTGGTCGAAATTGCTCCGCGCCGAGGGACGTTCGTCACCGAGCTAACGACGCGCGACATCGCCGAGATTTTCGATATGCGGTTGATGATCGAGCTGTACGCGGCCGAGCTTCTCTTCCAAACAGGAGCGGTGGATCGCTTTATTGAAGCCGCGCAAGCGCCGATGCAAGCCATGCAGCGAGCGATCGCCGGCGCCGATATTCAGGATTATGATGCCTTCACCAGCAACGATCGCGATTTCCATACGGCACTTATCACATTAACCCGCAACAATCGCCTCCTGCGCGCCTACACCCAGCTGCGGGTCCATACCCACGGGGCGCGGGTCCACTTCCTCGACGGCGATAATATTCAGCAGGCTCAGCATCATCATACCGCGATCGTGGAGGCTTTCCGCCATGGCCGTGTGGATCAGGCCAAAGAAGCATTGCGCATCCATATCGCTACCGTGAAAGCGCGGATGCTTGATCTCCTCGAGCAGCGCGGGGGGAAGCTTTAATAAGAACGCCCAGATGCGATGAGGCATGGCATGCGTACTTCTACAATAGGCGCCACCAACATCTCCCTGCGATGGCGGGCTTTCCGCTATCTTTTCCCATCCGTTGATGCGTACGCCCGCGCTCCAGAGGCCAATTGCACGAGCTCGACATGCGTGCGGACGATCCGCCACATGTTCGCTGACATAATCGGCCCGCAGTCTGTAAGGAGGAAGGGACATGAATGCTCGACGGTTGTTGGTCTTGGTGATCGTCAGCTTATTAATCGCCGCATGTGGCGGCGCCCCAGGAGGCGGGGCATCCAACCCGGCCAGCGGCACAGCGGCGAGCGGCAGCCAGGGCGCGCCCGCCACCACGCAAGCCCAAAGCGGCGCCGCGGCGGGCGGCGAGATCCAAATGCGCATGGCATGGTGGGGGTCGAAGGATCGCCACGATCGGACGATCAAGGTGATCGATCTCTTCCAGAAGGAGAACCCCAACGTCAAAATTACCTATGAATTCAGCGCGTTTGACGACTACTGGACGAAGCTCACCACCCAGGCCGCCGGAGGTAATCTCCCCTGCCTGATCCAGCAGGACTATCAGAAGATCGGCGATTGGGTATCGCGAAACCTGCTCCTGCCGCTCGATCCCTATATCCAGAACAACACCATCAATACCGCCAACATCGACCAAAAGTACCTCGATGGCGGCCGGCTCAACGGCAAGCTGTATGCGATCAGCCTTGGTACAAACTCGCAATCGCTGATCTTCGACCCCGCGTTGTTCCAGAAGGCCGGCGTGCAGATCCCTGGGAACGATTGGACCTGGGACGATTTTGAGCAGGTCACCACTCAGCTCAAAGACAAGCTGGGGACCTACGGTATGAGCATCTCGCTGGACGACTGGCAGGTCTTCAAGCTGTGGCTCAAGCAGCACGGCAAGACCTTCTACAATCAGCAGGGGAATGCACTCGGCTACGATGATGACAAGCTGTATGTCGACTTCTTTACGATGGTCAAGCGCCTGCAAGACACTGGCGCCATGCCCAAGCGCGATGTCGAAGTGACGCTTGCTACCGCACCGATCGAGGACAACCCGATCGTCAAGGGACAGGCGGCGATCGCCTATATGTGGAGCAACCAGATCATCGCCGTCTCGTCGGCGGCCGGCGGGCGCTCGCTCCAGACCGGTCTGTTCCCCAAGCCTAAAATCCCGAATGCCCAGCCGGGGTACTACCTGAAGCCATCACAGTTTTTCTCGATCACCGCCCAATGCGATCATCCGGATGTTGCCGCGAAGATCATCGATTTCTTCACTAACTCGATTCCGGCCAATGAGATCCTGGCGGCCGAGCGCGGCGTGCCAATTTCATCGGAGGTCCGCAAGGCGATCGAGCCAAACGTATCGGCGGCGCAGAAGGAAGCGTTCAAGTTAGTCAGCCTGGTCGAGCAGAATCCCAGCCCGCTCGACCCGCCCGATCCTGCCGGAAGCAGCGAGGTGGTGAGCAAAGTGTATACGCCGCTGATGGAAGAGGTGTTGTACGGCCGGATGTCGCCCGAAGATGCCGCCAAGCAGTTCCGCGACCAGGCCAACGCTATTCTGGCGAAGAACAAATAGCCTGTGCGTACCGGCCTGGGTTCAATGTCGACGGCGAGGCCAGGGGCGTAGTGCGAGCGCTGCAATCGGGCAGAATCTCCTACGCCCCAACTCGATCTTCAGAGAGGTACGAGGATGAGTAACTCACTACCGAGAAGTTCTATCGCGGCCCCAGCCTCGGCTCGCGCAACGAGGGCCCGGTGGGCGCGCGGGCGCAGTAACAACCTGGCCGGCTATCTGTTTATCGCCCCCTGGCTGATCGGCTTTTTCGGTTTTACCTTGATTCCGATGGCGGCATCGCTCTACCTATCATTCACCGACTACGATATCTTCACTGCGCCGCGATGGATCGGGCTCGAAAATTTCCGGACAATGTTCTTTCAGGATGCACGCTACTGGAAGTCGGTTCAAGCGACCTTCACGTACGTCTTTATCGCGGTGCCATTACGGCTGTCGTTTGCGCTCGCGATCGCCGTGGTGCTGAACACCGGCTTCAGGTTGCTTGGGCTGTACCGCGCGATCTTCTATGTGCCCTCGATGATCGGCGGCAGCGTGGCGGTCGCGCTGATGTGGCGGCAGATCTTTGGCCCCGACGGGCTGCTCAACGGTGCGCTGAGCGCAATCGGCGTGCGGGGGCTCAATTGGCTGGGCGATCCGCGCACCGCAATCTGGACGCTGATCCTGCTGGCGGTCTGGCAGTTCGGTTCGCCCATGCTAATCTTTCTGGCAGGGCTCAAACAGATTCCAACCGAGCTCTACGAGGCGGCATCGATCGATGGCGCATCAGGATGGCGAAAATTTATCAGGATCACGCTTCCACTTTTGAGCCCGGTCATTTTCTTCAATCTGATCATGCAGATCATCGCGGGCTTCATGGTGTTTACGCAGGCGTTTATCATCACGGCAGGCGGCCCGTTGGATACAACTCGCTTCTATTCGGTGTACCTCTACAACGAGGCATTCCAGAACTTCCATATGGGGTACAGCTCGGCGATGGCCTGGGTGTTGCTGTTGATCATCGCCTTCTTCACGGCGCTCGCGTTCAAATCGTCGTCGGTGTGGGTCCACTACGAGTCGAGGGGAGAATGATTATGGCTTCACTAGCGCGCAGCCTTGGCGTCGAGAAACCAACCCGGCGCAGCTTGCTGTACCATGTCTGTGTCGGCCTATTCAGCCTGTTCATGATCTACCCGCTGCTGTGGCTGATCGCCAGTTCCTTCAAGCCGCCGGAAGAGATTTTTACCCGCGCGACCTCGCTGGTACCCGAAAACCTCACGCTGGCCAATTTTGTCGATGGGTGGGCCGGCTTTGGCGGCGTCACGTTCGCCACGTTCTTCCGCAACTCGTTTATCCTTTCCGGCATCGGCACGATCGCGGCGGTCACGTCGTCGGCACTGGTCGCGTACGGCTTTGCTCGCATCCCCTTCGTGGGCCGGAACTTCTGGTTTACCTGCATGTTGCTCACCCTGATGCTCCCAACCCAAGTCCAGATCATCCCACAGTATATTGTCTTCAGCAAGCTCAACTGGATTAATAGCTTCAGGCCGCTGCTCATCCCGCGGTTTTTTGGGCAGGCATTCTTCATTTTCTTGATGATCCAGTTCATCCGCGGTATTCCCCACGAGCTGGACGAGGCGGCGGAGATCGACGGCGCTGGAAGGCTGGATATCTTCTTGAGAATCATCGTGCCGCTCCTCACGCCGGCTTTGATTACGTCGGCGATTTTCTCATTCTACTGGACCTGGGAGGATTTCTTCGGGCCGCTGCTCTACCTGAGCGACCCGCGGCTGTATCCTGTGTCGCTGGCGCTCAAGAACTTCGCCGATGCCTCCGGATCGACCAACTGGGGGGCGATCTTCGCGATGTCGGTGCTGTCGTTGGTGCCGGTGTTTCTGATCTTCATCGCGTTCCAGCGCTACCTGGTGGAAGGCATCAGCACCAGCGGTCTAAAGGGATAGCCGCCCACCCCGCACCACACAGGCCAGAATCGGCGATGGCGAGCCACTAGGTCGTTCGCTATCACTTGGAAGGAGAGGTTACTCATGTCGGATCGGAAGCGTTACGCGGTCGTGGGTTTGGGGTCGCGGTCGCGGATGTTTACGACGGCGCTGCTCGAAGATTACCCGGATCACGGCGCATTGGTCGCCTACTGCGATCAGAATCAGACGCGCATGGATTACACCAACCACTACTATGCCGAGACGATTGGGGCCGCTCCCGTGCCGATGTACACGCCGGAGAGCTTCGACCGTATGATCGCCGAGCAGCGGGTCAACTGCGTGATCGTCACGTCGATCGACCGCACCCATCATCGCTACATCATCCGGGCAATGGAACTCGGCTGTGATGTGATCACCGAGAAACCGATGACGATCGACGCGCCACGCTGCCAGGCGATTCTCGACGCCGTGAAGGCGACCGGGCGCCAACTCAAGGTGACATTCAACTATCGTTACGCGCCGCGCAACGCCAAAGTCAAGGAGTTACTGCTGGCTGGAGTGATCGGCAGGGTGCTCTCGGTTCATTTTGAATGGCTGCTGGATACCGTGCACGGCGCCGACTACTTCCGGCGCTGGCACCGCGACAAGCGCAACTCCGGCGGGCTGATGGTGCATAAGGCGACGCACCATTTCGATCTTGTCAACTGGTGGCTGGATTCGCAGCCTGAGACGGTGTTCGCATTTGGCGATCTGCTGTTTTACGGGCGCGAAAATGCCGAAGAGCGCGGCGCGACCAATTTCTACGAGCGGGCCCATGGGCGCGAAGTCGCCGCGAATGATCCATTCGCACTGCACCTGGAACGGAGCGAGTCGCTGCAGCGCATGTACCTGGATGCCGAGCGCGAGGATGGCTACCTGCGGGATCAGAGCGTTTTCGGCGATGGCATCTCGATCGAAGACGATATGGCGGTGCTGGTGCGGTATCGCAATCGCGCGCTCATGAGCTACCACCTGACCGCGTACTCGCCATGGGAGGGCTACCGGGTGGCCTTCAACGGCACAAAGGGCCGGCTAGAATACGAGGTGCACGAGGAATCGTATGTCAGCGGATACACCCGCCCCAATGCGCCAGAGATTCGCGCCGCCCAGCAAGCCCTGTTCGACGAGCCTATGAGCATCGTCATTCACCCGCTGTGGGGCACACCAGTGCGCGAGGATGTCGCAAACGGCGATGGCGACCACGGTGGCGGCGATACACGGATGCTACAGACCATTTTCGTCGGCGATCAGGATGACCCGCTGGGCCGCGCCGCCGATCATATCGCCGGCGCGCGATCGATCTTGACGGGCATCGCCGCCAACAGATCGTTCGCTACCGGGCTGCCGGTGCAGATAGCTAGCCTGGTCCATTTCTGATAGGTGATCAGGCAGATCGCGTCGGTTTTTCGACAACGGCCATGGCCCATAGGAATGAGCCGACCGCCTCTTTGGCGTTGACTCGCTTCGGGTAGTTGATGTAGTCGGCGTAGCTGCGCTGAACGCAGACGCCATCGCACGCGTCGTAAATATCGACCAAGCCATCCTGGCCGATCATTGCTTTCGAAACAATCCCCGCATAGCCGCTTTCGACCACGGCGGCGTAGCGTTCGAGGCTGACATACCCTGTGGCCTCATCAAAGCAATTGTCGCGGTCGCCGATCGCCGCGCACCAACGCGCAACGGTCGCAGTGCCGCAGCAACACCTGCTCGCGCTAGGGCGCGAGCAGGTGGGTGCGCCCAGGTCGTGCCAGCCAATGCGTGATGCAGTTTGGCTCAGTGGGTGTGGTACTCCACCATCCTTGCAGGCATCGGGCGGGCGCGCCATCCATGGCGCACAATCAGGTTGTCCAGGCCGGTCCAGGTGCCATGCTCATACTCCACCATTTGTTCCTGTACCACCAGTGCCACTTGATCGGGTGTCAACACCGCATCGACGAGCAATTGCTCGTCAAGGGCGCGCGGTGGGAGGCTGGGGTTGTGCTCCCAGCGATCGAGCCATTCTAGCAGTAACACCGTGGCGATGACCGGGGCCGGAACGAGCTCCTGCGCCACTAATAGACACCCGAGCGGAATGGCTGGCTGGGCGGGTTGGTGGTGCCAGGTATGTAGTGCGGCGGCAAGCTCGCGAGGCAGGAGATAGCCGAGAGAGACGAGGTATTCTCCGATTCGGTAGGGCGGGTCAGTTGGCGGCACGAGGCCGGGCGCGTGTGGTGGTGAGAACCGACTAATGGTGTCGTGAAAATGAGTCACGACGGCCGTATGGAGCAGTTGGTTGGATGGAGATATCATAGTGGTGCTCCTATGCAGCGCGAGTGGTCTGGCGCCGGACAATCGGCGCGCCACCAGCCACTGGTATGATCCTATGATACTGCGGTTGGGTGTATGGCAACAAGGAACGAACGGGGCCAGTTGGTTGATGTTTCGCAACCGTTTGGAGGTCGGAGCGAACTTGTGCCGCCCAACGTCCTGCGCTTCAGCTGCCGCCGAGGCGCACTGCGAAAACTGTCAAAATAGCTAGGATCTCGCGCGCCGAAGGCGGTCAGCTGCAACGCCAGAGTGTGTGAAAAGCCAGGCTAATGGCAACGGCACCGATTGGGTTCGTGTGGTAGCATGGAATGGTTTCATTATGTTTACCTAGACTGTGCCTACCCTGCCTCATATCCAGGGTGTCCAGCGTGACGCGGTCCTACTCTTCCCGCCATCCCTCGACGAGTATATTACGGATGACAATCCGGTTCGCTTCATCGATGCGTTCGTCGATCAGCTTGATCTTCAAGCACTCGGCTTTCGCCGTGCCGTGGCCGCACCGACCGGCCGTCCTGCCTACCATCCCGGCGATCTGCTCAAGCTGTATATCTACGGCTACCTCAACCGCATCCGCTCTAGCCGCCTCCTTGAACGCGAGAGCCATCGCAACGTCGAGCTGATTTGGCTGCTGAAAAGTTGACCCCAGATTTCAAAACGATTGCTGAGGAGCAAGGATAATCTCCAACCACTTCAGAAGGTCTCTCGCACATTTACGTTGCTCTGTAAGGAACTGGAGCTGTTTGGCGGTGAGCTGATCGCCATCGATGGCAGCAAATTCAAGGCCTGGAACAACCGCAAGCGCAATTGGAATGACGAGAAGCTCCAACGCGCGCTCCAGGAAATTGACGAAAAGATCAGCATCTACGTGAGAGCGCCAAGATTATCGCATATGTGCCAAAGCCCCACACCTCGCGCAGCCAGTGCAAAGGCCTATTCACGAAAGAAGACTTTCGCTACAATCCACCCAACGATACGTACACCTGTCCAAACGACGCCGTCTTGACGTTTCGCTTTCAAACAACTGAGAAAGGACGTGAAACTCGCTATTACGCGACGAGCGCGTGCGGAACATGTCCAATCAAGGCAAAATGCACCGAGAATAAACGCGGGCGGCAAATCACGCGCTGGGCGGATGAGCACATTTTAGAGGAGATGGAGCAGCGGGTCCAAGCGCGTCCCGACATTCTGCGGCAACGCAAGGAGTTAGTCGAACACGTCTTTGGCACGATGAAGCGACACCTCCAGCATGGATATTTTTTGCTCAAAACGCTGCCGAAAGTACGAGCAGAATTCAGTCTGACCGTGTTAACGTACAATCTCAAGCGGGTGATCGCGATTATAGGCGTTGGGAAGCTCCTGACCACCCTACAAGACCACGCCATCCTCGAAAAAGTGGCCTTCCATCAGACTGGCATGGATGTGTTGGTGAAGCGCATACGGCGGATACACGGCTGGTTCTGTCGGAAGACAAAGCTAGGTCATAAATTTCAAGCGTACCCTTGCCGAGTTTTCACACACTCTGACGCCGTGTTGGGCGGCTTCACACTATGGGTTTATTCGCGCGATCTTCTGGTATTGATTGCGATAGCGTTGCGGTGCTCGATACCTCTATTCGCCACACGCCTGGCTGAAGCGCGTTATCTCAGTTCGGTTCGTGCGGCAAAGGCAGTATGCTCCCAGCGCACTTTGGCGCGTATGCCTGTTATTATCGTTCGACTGCGGTGCTCACACGTTCACTCGCCCAAGGTGGCGGCCCATCGTAGTAGAGCACGTCGGGGTCGATGTCGGCACCATTGGGCCAGGCAACCGTGCCCCCTTCTACGCGGACCGCTCGGAAAAACGTTGGGTCGTTCCGCACGGGCTCGAAGATCGGGCCGCTGGCAATATAGGGTGAGAGGTCGATATCGCGCTGCTCGCCGTTGGTAAAGACGACCCGCACGGTCCGATCGTCGAGCGGTGCGACAGATTGGACGCGGATAAACTGAGCCATTGTTGCCTCCTTGGCTAGGTTAATGGTGCGATGTGAGTGAGTGGCTGCTGCTGGCGCGCCAACTCCCAATTGGCGAACAGTTCGGCGCGGTGCAATTCTTCCCACTCCTGCACAAGCCGGAGCGCGCGGCGGGATAAGCCTCCCTCGTACACATCGCCCGATCCGATGAGAATCAGCACCTCCTCGCCAGCATATTCAGCGTGGATATGGGGCGGCTGATGGTCGTTGTAGTACATCCAGATAATGATGCCAAAAAACCCGCTGATACGCGGCATCGTCTCGTTCTTATGTGGCCGCTACTTCTCGACGGCGGCCCACGGTTGATGAGCCCATCTTGTTACTACAAGTTTCTACCTCATAGCAGCACAGTATAGCACAGACAGATACCGCATGTCTGAGTGCGTCTGTGCCGGGTCATTTGGTAGGTCGGGTAAGGTCATGCGGGCGGTGGACTGATAGCGCTGGATGACGGCCATTTCCAATTGAAGTTCGATGGAAGAGATTTGCTCATGACAGGCTTTGATAGAAGCCGCCGAACGGCTTGCGCGTTAGCTGCGCCGCACTGATAGATCGAGACCACGCTCAAGCCGATTTCTGCTTTCAAAATACGCACAATCTCGCTCAACGCGGAGCGGCGTCGGCTACACCCCGCCATCACGGCGCGCCGTGACTCCTCACCAGAGAACCCTTCCATACAAGGAGTTCTCAGGACGCGCCTGTTGGGCCGCCCCGTTCGGGTGCGATTATGGCGTTGCCAAGGAGACGAGGGCATTGAGCTTTTGGAGCACTTCCGTGATCGTTGCTGGCGGCAGAGCGCAAATCAAGGTCGCATTCCGCGCGCGCCAATCCAAGCTTTTGACTTGGTCCGAGAGAATAGCCCCTGTGACCGCTAAACCTGTTGGTAGTACAACCTCGAATGGATAGCCTTTGATCTGGTTGGTGATCGGACAAAGGATCGCGAGTCCAACCTTGCTATTATACGCAGCCGGCGACAAGACGACCGCCGGCCGCCGCCCTGCTTGTTCGTGACCGGCTTGGGGATTGAGCGTAATCCATACTGCCTCACCGCGCTCAGGCATGTAGGCCATACTCACCACACCTCATTGCCAACAGCTTCACCAGTGTCGTACTCAGCGTGCCGATTCTCGTCAGTCACGCCAGCAAGGAGCTGTTCCAAAGTCAAGGATGATCTTTGGAGTGGCGTCACAATGAGCTTGCCGTCCACGAGCGCGACATCCACGAGCACATCCTGGTCGAGGCCGGTTTCGACCGCGAACGACTTCGGGATGCGGAGCGCAAGACTATTGCCCCATTTTTGGATTCGGGTTTTCATGAACGTAACCTCACTTCAGGTATATACAAAGAAGATACACGATCTTGAGAGATTTGGCAAGGGCTGCATTGGCGGGAAGAGGGAGTTGTGACGCTGGTACCGCAGAGGGGCGGCCCAACGCCCTGCCGTTCAGCGGCGCCGCCAATGATAGATCGGAATAGCGTTTGAGCCGAAACCACCTGCCAGAATCGGTACGATCTTGTCGACGCGAAGCGGCGTCCGCTTGTATCTCGCACGCATTGTACCACGCGACAACATAGGTGTGACGATCGTGATCGCCATGATCTACTTGGCCATGAACACGGCAGTGGATCTGCTGTACACCTGGCTCGATCCGCTCGTGGGCCAGCACAACGATGCATTCGGCGATAAGTTCTCGGCATTTCAGGCAGGCCACCTGTATACCGTCGCGCCCGTGCACCAGGACCAGCGGCTGCCGGCGGCCTAATGGTCGGTCTGCCCCTCGACCGGCTTCTGGAGCGACTCCAAAATCGTAGCCAGGCATGTGTGACAACCCTCTACGACGCAGCGGGACACGCTGGGGCCACGACGCAGATTGTGGTCGGCAACGCGCCCGTGCCGGCGATCCCCGCCGATGTGCTGGCGCATCTTCGCACCGCACCTGCCTCGCCCGAACCGCTGCACGTCCAGAGCGTCGTGGCGCTGAATGGCCGTGACTACCAATTTGCGTACAGCCCTTTACGAGTGCGGCGCGCCATGAGCGGCTTCTTCGCGGTGGCGCTGCCGCGTGAGTTCATTGTCGATACCTGGGCGCAGGAGCGTGTACCGCTGGTACTGCTGGCGCTGCTGCTCGTCGCAGCCGTCGTTGGCGTGGGTGTGGCGGTGTCGCGGTACATCACCCGCCCACTTCAGGATCTCGTCGCGACCGCCCGCGCCGTGACCAATGGTCAGCTCCGACGCCGCAGCGACGTGGTCAGCCGTGACGAACTCGGCGTGGTCGCGCGATCGTTCAACCAGATGACTGAGCGGCTGTTACATCTCTACGAGACCAGCCGCAACCTCAGCGCGCACACCCACATCGGCGCGATGCTCAATCAGACTAGCGCCGCGCTGCCTCTGCGGCCCCTCCTGCTCCCGCCGGTCATCGCCGAGATATGCGGCATGCCGTTGCTGGTGCAGGGGCGCCACATCGGTGTGCTACTGCTGCTCCATGCACATCGAGGCGCCTTTCCCGCAGCAGCCATGGAGCCACTAGTCACGATCGTCAGCAGGGCGGCCACCGCGCTCCATAATGCACGCCTCGACCATGAAGTCCAGGAGGAGGGCAATCGGCGCCGGGCCATCCTGGAGAGTATTGCCGATGGCGTGGTGGTGTGCGACGCCGAGCGAAACGTGATGCTGATGAATCCGGCTGCCGAGGCACTCCTCGATGTGCGCGACTGGGCCGAACAGCGCTATCACTTTGACACGCTCCCGCTCATACCACTGAGAGATCCCAACGCCTTACTGGCCGTTGATGAACCGATCCAGCTGCATTATGAAGCGCATGGTCGTGTGCTCCGCATCGAGCTGATTAGTGGCAGCGGTACCTATGGGCACAATCGCAACGATACGGCCGCACCATACTGTAACTATGGTGGGAGTGAGGCATGTCCGACGATTCCCAACTGGGACAGTATGGAGCCGGGCACCTACCGGCTGAGCGCCACGGGAAATGCGCCCGACAAACCAAGCGTGACAGTCAGTGTGACCTTCACCAAGCTCTAAATGACGAGCAAACCCATTCTGCCAACTGCACGCATGCAGATATTGTCAGCGGATAGGCGGGTGAATTGAGGATACGCTATGGATACCTATAAAGTGCGAAGTCAGCAAGAACTGTTGATTCGAGCGCTGTTGCTCGCTTGAACGCGGACCGCCTTGATTCTGACGGCCGCGCTGACCTACGCTCTGGGATTCGCACCACTTTATGGATCGCTCGGGATTGGGGTCGTCGCACTTGCCATGCTGCCCGTTGCGGCAGCAGGATTTCTGTTGGGATTGCGGGCTGGCCTCGTGTTTGGGCTCATCAGCATCCCCTGATAGTATTTCTCACCAATGTGAGCGCCATTGGTTTGGTATGCTGCCTGCCATGACGCCTTAGGCATTGGCAACAGTGCGCTGGTCCGTGCGGTCGAGGGCCAGCAGCGCATCCTCCACCGTTGCGATGGTCGGCGGCAGCGGCAGATTACTGGTACTGAAGAGCAGGGCGCCCCGCGCGCCGAGGCCCGCCAGAAGGGCGGTGACCCCGAGTAAGCGCAGCGCCCCGCACAACCGCACCAACGCCGTCACACTCGTCGCATCCAGATCCATGGCCCCTGAGAGATCGATCACCAATGCGTGGAGGCGCTGTGCGGCGACCGTCGCGAGCGTGGTCTGTTCAATGGTCTGCATGCGAGCGGCATCCAGCGGCCCGACCAGCGGCAAGAGCCCCAGCGCCCCGGTCAGTGGCACGACTGGCACCGCCAGGGCGGTGACCAACGTCTCCAGACGTTGCTGGGTTTGCACGAGCTGCGCATTGCGCTGCGCCAGATCGGCCTGCTGGACCGTGAGCGCCTGCTGCGCCGCCGTGGCCTGTTCCGCCGCCGCGCGGCTATCCTCGACCGCGCCGCCGAGGAGCCAGGTGGCGAGGGCACTCGTCGCCGCCAGGGCCCAGAGCAACCCTAACGCCACTAACTCCAGCCGCCAGATCGATTGCATGGTGAAGCCCTCCGGCGTGGCGAGGGTCGCCATTGGGGCGATGGGGGCGCCATACAGCAGCAGATTGATCAGAAATGGCTCGACGCTGAGGACGGCTGCCCATAGCAGTGGGGTGCGCGGCCGCCCGAAGGCGCCGGCGATGCCCACGACCATGCCCATGAAAAAGACAGCCGGAACGGGTGTGCGATTGATCAGCGCCGAGGCGAAGGTGATGAGGATCTGACCGGCGAGAAACACATACACCGCCGGCCTGACCCGCCCAGTGCGGTTGATGACGTAGGGTATGCCGAAGATGAGACAACTGACCAGCGCAAAGAGCACAATGCGGAAGTCGTGGAGCGTGAGGGCAATGATCAGCGCGAGTAGGCCGATCAAGCCACTGCTAAATATTGTCAGGATACTGAGCGCACGACTGCGCCGGTATGTGGTCGGATCGGCGTGAGCCGGTACGGTGAGCAGCGAATGCATAGGTTTCTCCTATGGGATAAGGGCGCCGGACAGGGCCGTGCGGGCACCTGCTGAAGGCGCCTGATACCGTCGCCGCACCTGGCAGCATATTCCAGTATACATGCGCCGGAGGCCGAGCACCGCGGCAAGATCGGAGCAGAAGTGCACCAAAATGATTGCCACTTCAGGCATTGGTTGTCTGGGTTGCTGATACACTCCCGTGGGACTTCATACGCACAATATGCTGCGTGGCAAGCAGCCGCAGGATCAGCCGCCGCCGAAGGCACGCAGCATACGATGACTTCAAAAAACGACGATCTCGCGCGCCGCGGGCGGGCGGCCTGCATGTGCAGAGCGTTCGACCGCCGACCATGATCGTGCCTGGCATTCATCCCCCTATTGCATGCGGTTGTTCCGCGGCGTCGTGTTCCACTTCGACAATGACTGCGGTGCCATAGGCGAGCACTTCGGTCATCCCCTGGGCAATTTCAGTCGTATCATAGCCGAAGCCGACAATCGCATTGGCCCCTAACTGTGCGGCGTGCTCAACGGTCATGAGGTACGCTTCGGTGCGTGCGTGCTCGCACACTGTGGTCATGGTGCGAATGGTACCGCCGGCCAGCGATTGAAACGCGGCCGCAATTTGGCCACCGAAACTGGCGGATCGCACGGTGAGGCCACGGACAATCCCGAGCGATCGGACCAAACGGTACCCAGGTAAGGTGAACGCCGAGGTGACCATAGCCGGGTCAAGGGCGAGGGGTTGCGTGGCGCGTAAGCGCTGGGTTGCTCCGGTTTGGGCGGGTGCCACGGCGGCACCACAAATGATGCAGAATTGGGCATCGTTGGGAATGACAGCGTCACACATAGAACAGTGCATCACGCGCCTCCTTTACAGGGTTGACAGATCGGCTGGGGGTGCAGTGTAGCAGAGGATGTGCCTATCGACAAGGCGGCGCCGCGGATGTGCCGATGAAAGATTGCTGGTACTGGTGCGCTGTATTGCGCAGAGCAGGGATAGCGGCGTTCCCATAGTTCACGCCTGCGCCCGCATCGCCCGGGACCCCTTGACCCGTCGGTAGCGTCACCGGACACGCCACGCTGGCAGCTGCGGGCAGCGGGACTGGCGAGGAGACGAAGGGAGGTGTCAGCACTGGAAGCGGTGCCGGCTGCCGCCCAACGCCTGCATGTTAGCTGCGCCGCCTCGATAAACTATTTCCGGTTCCGAATTCTACTGTCGCGCTACGGAGAGCGTACTGTGTAAGGCCTTGGTGGCACACAGAAAAAGTCGCTCGCGGATATGCCGCCGATAGCGGCGCAGCCAGGCTCGAGGAGACAGGACCGGAAGGAAAACAAACGGCATAGCCGATCATCGCCGATCCCTAGCGGTTGCAGGTCTATCGACTTCGCTGTATAGTAGCCGCGAGCAGCGTAGTCTGCCCCTGGTACGTCTTCATGCCGAGGCAGGCCCCGAGCTGAGGGAAAGCGCTATGGACGACATGCTCACTGCCGCGGAGTCTCTCGACGATCGACAAGCGGCGCGCCGGGCGATCGACTGCGATGTGCACCCGGCAGTACCGTCGGTCGAGGTGCTCTTGCCGTATCTCTCCGCCTACTGGCGCGAGCAGATCCGCCAGTCCGGCTTCAAAGGTCCGATCGATAGCGCCTATCCTGTGAGCGCTGCCACGTCGGCCCGCCCGGATGTGCCGGCGGCGCATTCCGGCTCGGCCGCCGAGCAACTCAGCGCGATGCGGGCGCAGGTGCTCGATCCGTGGCAGATTGTCTGCGGCATCCTCAACTGCACCTATGCGATAGACAGCCTCCACAACCCAGATGCCGCCGCCGCCCTGGCCAGTGCGGTCAACGACTGGCTCGCCGCCGAGTGGCTCGATCGCGAGCCGCGACTGCGCGCCTCGCTGGTGGTGCCCAGCCAGTATCCGCAGTTGGCCGCCAGGGAGATCGCGCGCCTCGGCGATCACCCCGGCTTCGTGCAGGTCTTGCTGCCGGCGCGCTCTGCGGCGCCCTATGGCAACCGTCGCTTTCACCCGCTGTTTGCCGCCGCGCTGCGCCACGACCTCGTCGTCGGCATCCACTTCGGCGGCGCTCCGGGGAACCCGCCGACCCCGGTCGGCTGGCCGTCCTTCTATCTCGAAGAGTACGCCGGCATGGCCAGCGTGTTTCAGTCGCAGATGCTCAGCCTGGTCAGCGAGGGAGTGTTCGAGAAGTTCCCGGCGCTACGGGTGGTGCTGATCGAGAGCGGCTGTACCTGGCTGCCGTCGCTCATGTGGCGCTTTGATAAGGAGTGGAAAGGCCTGCGGCGCGAGGTGCCTTGGGTGCGGCGGCTACCCTCGGACTATATTCGGCAGCATGTGCGCCTGACGCTCCAGCCGTTCGACGCGCCGCCGCACGCAAACCATCTGCTACGGCTGGTCGATCGACTTGGCTCGGAGGAGATGCTGCTGTTCGCGACCGACTATCCTCACTGGCATGGCGATACGCCCGAGCCGGTGCTGCCGGATATGCCCACGGAGGGGCTCGCCAGGAAGATCATGTACGGTAACGCCTGCGCGCTCTACAGGCTCTGAGGCCAGTTCGCAGGAGGCGCGGGTGAATGCAAGAGAGTTATAGCTGCGGATAACAAGCGAGCTCGGCTGGCGTACCCGCAGCGACCGGTTTTTGTACTGCTGATGGAGGATCAGCCATGACCCTGACGACGACGACGGCTGCGCCGCAGCCCACCCGCGCGGCGGCGGGCCTGATCGACTGCGACATCCACAACACCCCGGCTCCGGGCGCCCTGAAGCGCTACCTGCCGGAGCGCTGGCGCGAGTATCACGAGCGCTTCGGCCGGCCCGCTTACACCGGCGCCTACTATCCCAAGGCCACCCCTTCCGCCGCGCGTACCGACTCCTGGCCACCCACCGGCGGCCCGCCGGGATCCGATCTCGCGTTTCTGCGGGAGCAACTGCTCGACGCCTGGCCGATTGTCTGCGGCATCCTCAATACCCTCACGACGATCCGCAATCAGCTGCGCGAGTATGACGCGGCGCTGGCCCAGGCGATCAACGATTGGCAGATTGCGGAGTGGCTCGAGCCGGAGCCACGGCTGCGCGGCTCGCTGGTGGTGCCCTGCGATGACGGCGACCTTGCGGCGGCGGAGGTGCAGCGGCTGGGCAGCGATCCTCGCTTCGTTCAGATCCTGCTGCCGGTACGTACGAGCGAGCCGCTGGGGAAGCGCCGCTACTGGAAGCTATACGAGGCCGCGGTATGCCACAACCTGCCGATCGGCATTCACTTCGGCGGCGGCAGCGGGTACCCGATCACCGGCGCGGGCTGGCCATCCTACTACCTGGAGGATCATTGCGGGATGGCCCAGAGCTTCCAGGCGCAGCTGATCAGTTTGGTGTGTGAGGGCGTCTTTGAGCACTTTCCGACGCTCAAGATCGTGCTGATCGAGGGCGGCTTCGCCTGGCTTCCGGCGCTGAAGTGGCGGCTGGACCGCAGCTGGCGGTGCCTGCGCGACGAGGTGCCGCATCTGCGGGAACTGCCATCGGGGTCTATCGACCGGCACGTCTGGCTGACAACCCAGCCGATTGAGGAGCCGTCGCGGCCCGAGCACTTTCTCCAGTTGCTTGAGGAGCTGGGCGGCGCTGAGCGGCTGCTGTTTGCCACCGACTACCCGCACTGGGACTTCGACGCGCCCGACCAGGCGCTGCCGGTACGGCTCGCACCGGAGGTGGAGCGCAAAATCATGGCCGAGAACGCGCGCGCGCTCTACCGCCTCTGAGACGGGGGAATGACCAGATACATCGTCGCGACGGTGGAGGAGATACCGCCCGGCGAGCGCAAGATTGTCGAGGTGGCGGGGCGCTCGATCGGCGTGTTTAATCTGGGCGGTGAGTTCTTCGCGCTGCGGAACCGCTGCCCGCACCAGGGCGGGCCGCTGTGCGCAGGCTCGCTCGGAGGATTGATCATCTCATCCAGCCCTGGAGACTACCACTACAGCCGGGCGGGCGAGATGTTGCGCTGCCCCTGGCACGGCTGGGAGTTCGACATCCGCACCGGGCAAAGCTGGTTCGACCCCGCGCGTGTGCGCGTACGGCGCTATCAGGTCACCATCGAGGGCCAACAGTCAACTGCTGCCGATCCCATACCCCAAGCCGGCCTGGCGCGCGGCCCGTATATCGCCGAGACCTACCCAGTGGCTGTCGAGCGGCAGTACATCGTGGTGGATGTGCGGGTGTGATCTGAGGTGTAATACTGCTCCAGCCATCAAGGGTGCGGGCTTCTCGATAACGCGAGGAACACAAGACCTGAACTATGGCGCCATTCAGTTCCTCGGCACCGCGCAGTGGAAGGTGGACGAGTTTCGAAGCGCCCACGGCCAACACAAGGACAACAAATAGATAACTCATTATCATTCGGATACGGCGACCCCTGGTGTATTATTGGGTCGAACCATTCATCTCACCTACTCACTCAATCATTCCTAGCTCCCTTCTCCTTATCCGCTGCATCCCACACCACTGACAACCTACGCTGCGAATGATACGAGCATTCGAGACTCTCCGATCGCACATCCGACAGATCGCCGACGCACTGCTCGACGAAGTCGCGGATCTCCTCTGGGGGCTGCGCGGCGGTGGCGGCAACTTCGGCGTGGTAACGCGTTTGGAGTTCCGCGCAGCCAGGTGAGTAAGCACTCAAAACTTCGCGGCATTCCGCAGCATTGCCGCCAGGCTGCGCTCGACATCTTCCTCGGTCGTAGCCCACGAGGAGACGCTGATCCGCATGGCCGCCTGCCCCTGCCAGACCGTGCCGCCGCACCAGCATATACCCTCGGCCTGTATCGCGGCGATCACCTGCCGCGTGGTGTGGGCATCGCCGAATGCGACGAGCACCTGGTTGCTGACCACCTCGTTCAGCACCTGGTAGCCAGCCGAACGCAGTCCTTCGGCAAAGCGTGTTGCGTACCGGCAACTGCGCTCGATCAAGTCGGCCAAGCCTGCGCGCCCCAGCGAGCGCAGCGCCGCCCAGACCTCGACGCCGCGCGCACGCCGCGACATCTCGGGGGTGTACTGGTACGGCTCGCCGCGCACATCCTGCTGCTCCAGATAGGCTGCGCTGACCGACATCGCCGCTCGCAGCTGCTCCGGCCGGCGGCAGATGACCAGGCCGCAGTCGTAGGGCACATTCAGCCACTTATGGGCGTCGGTGGCCCACGAGTCGGCGTTGGCGACGCCGCGGACCAGAGGCGCTCGCTCAGGCGCTGCCGCGAGCCACAGCCCAAATGCGCCGTCGACATGCACCCACGCACCGGCGTCGTGCGCAATCGCGCAAATCTCGTCAACTGGGTCGCAGGCGCCGCTGTTGACGTTGCCGGTCTGGAGGCACATGATCGTCGGGCCGACGAGCGCCGGAAGCGCCTCGGGGCGCATGCGGCCTTGCCCATCCACCGGCAAGCGCACAATCCGTTCGCGACCCAACCCCAGCAGGCTCAGCGCCTTCAGCACGCTGACGTGAACCTCGTCGCCGACGAGCACTGTGATCGGTGGCGCCCCGAACAACCCTTGTGCTTCGACATCCCAGCTGGCGCGCTCCAGCACCGCATGCCGGGCGGCGGCCAATGCGCTCAGATTTGCCATTGTCGCGCCGGTCACAAAGCCGATACCGGACTCCGCTGGCAGTGCCAGCAGATCGAGTAGCCAGCCCTGGGTGATCGCCTCCAGTGCCGCGCTGACAGGTGAGAGGACAGCCGTCGCCGCATTCTGATCCCAGGCTGCGGCCAGCCAGTTAGCCGCCAGCGAAGCCGGCAGCGCGCCACCGATTACAAAGCCATAGTAGCGCCCGCCAGTCGAAGCGACCGTCGCTGGCGAGCCGACCTGGTCGAGCAGCGCGATAATCTCGGCCGAGTCGGTCGGCGCGTCGGGCAGCGGCCCACCGAGCTCGGCCATCCGGGCCAGCGCCTCGGGCGTTGGCGTGATGCCGCGCTTGTCGAGGCTGTCCAGGTAGTCCTGCGCGCGCTTGGCAGTCATATGGAGCAGGTCATGCATTAGCTTCTCCTCAGGTGCTACAAAAGCTGTGCGCCAGCGTTGTTCCGCAGCGCGTGCAGGTCGGCTCGGGCGCGGCAACCATCGCCCGAGTGACATCCGGATCGGTTGCAACCCACCACAGGTCGTGGAATGCCGGAATCCGCTTCACCATCCAGGCCTCGGCTGCGCAGGCGCTGTTCGGGCACGCGCGTCGCTCCCAGTCCACGTCGTTCGTATGAGTAGTATTCGAGATCATAAGTTGGCTTTCTTTCTGATAGGGGCCAGGCTGGCCTGGCCCGCGGCGTCGAGTGCCGCGAAGGCCTTTAGCACCGGCCCGTAGTACGTGCGGAAAACTTCCAGCCAATGCTCAGCCGAGCGATAGCGGAACACGAAGAAGCCCTTCTTGATCCTCAGCTCCGAGATGCCATCGCCGAACAGCTCGCGGAGGCGCTGCTCGGTGCCCCACAGCGCTGGCGATTTGACGCCGGGGGGTGGTGGAATATACTTACCAATCGTGCGGAAGACTTGGCCGATGAAGCCCTCCGGAGTCCAGTTTGCCAGGCCAATCGTGCCACCGGGCCGGCAGACTCGCAGCAGTTCCTGGGCCGCCTGCTCCTGATTTGGCGTAAACATCACGCCGAAGACCGAGAGCACCACGTCGAAAGAGCTGTCGGCGAACGGCAAATGCTCGGCGTCGGCTTCCTGGAATGTCACGGGCAACCTCTCGGCCGCGGCCTTGGCGCGCCCGCGCTCGAGCAGCGTCGCGACATAGTCGGTCGAAGTCACATCGCCCCAGCGGCGTGCAGCAGCGAGTGTGGCGTTGCCGTTGCCGGCCGCGACGTCGAGCACCCGCTGGCCAGGGCGCAGATCGACGGCTTCACACAGCAGCTCGCCGGTGATCGAGAGAGTCGTGCCAATCACGGCGTAGTCGCCCGACGACCAGGTGGCTTGTTGACGGCTCTTCACAGCCGCGAGATCCGGTTGTGGTTGCGTTGTTATCATCAGAATACTCCTTCTAGAATAGCGGGTTAGATTTCGATCGGTGACCCGTGCGACGTCACCGTCCATGGGATAGGGTGATAGTGCCTTTTGCTCAAGGCCACTGCGTGGTGCCCAGCTGAGCTAACACGCAGTGGCCTATGCGCGGTAGCGGACCACGGAACTAGGCGTTTCCGTAGAAATAGTAGTCCGCCGTGTAGGCGACCCAGCGCTGCGCCCCGGCCGCGCACCCGCCGGTTAGACCGACGCCACCGACTGTGTTCAGGCGTTGAATGTAGCTGATCAGACTCAATACGCCGGTGCCTTGCCGCTCCACCACCTCCAGGCGCAACAGCGGGATGCTATTGGCGTTCGGGCTAGGGGCGCTCACCGCATTGCCACCGCGAATCCGGCTGCCATCGTCCACCGACTCCCACCACGGCCCCGGCGTCAGGCCGCGATCAATGCCGCCGTAGTGGATCCCGGTCGGCTGATGAGATTGAGGGTCGAACAGTCCAGCTCGTGGCGCGTGAAACGCCCACTGGCCGTTTCGGCACTCATAGATCTGCACGCCCTTAGCGTGGCGACTAAACAGCAGCACCGAGCCTGGTGGCACGCCGATCGCCTCAGGCACTGTGGGTGGCGCGCCCGCGCTGGCGGCTACCGACATGGGCAAGCTCAGCGCCTGTCCGACGACAAGCAGCACTACGGCTACCACGATGGCCCTGAATGTTCGTAATTGGTTCATTGTGTGTCATGTTCCTTTCATCTCACAATAGCGGTGCATGCCGCCTTTATGCCAATAACAGATAGTCCGTGTCAAACCCAGAGCACCACTGCTGAGCAGCTGAAAGCCAGTAGGCGCGGGGGACTTGGATCATCGCTATCGGGTGAAAATGAGCGCCGCCATCAGCAGCGCCGCCGCGCCGCGCCGGGTCCAGGATACGTTGCTCAACGTCGAGCGAAGGGTGATGTAGGTTTTCATCATAATCTCCTCTGCTTGTTGGTTGGTGCTGCTGGTCGTGTTACAGCGTGACTCTAGTACACCATGCGAAGGACCACGTGTGGGGGGAGTTGGTGCTACAATAGGTACCCCAGGAAGTACCCCCGACCCACGCGCACCGCTGCCGCCAGGCGGCCGGAGCGAGTGATATCCGCTGGCTATGCAGGCAGGAGAGAGTGATGGACGAGCATGCGTCGTTCGGCGCCTGGATCCAGCGCCGCCGCAAGGCGCTCGACCTGACACAGGCCGAATTGGCCGAGCGAATAGGCTGCGCGCTGGGGACCATTCGCAAGATCGAAACCGATGAGCGCCGCCCCTCCAAGCAGATCGCCACACGTCTGGCCGACCAGTTGCGGCTGGCGCCCGAGGAGCTGGCGGTGTTCCTCAAAGCCGCGCGGGCCGAGGTCGGGATGGATCGGCTGGCCCCACCGGCCCAGCTTGTGCCGCCGCCGACGGTGGCCGCGGCCTTGCTGCCACGCGGGACGGTCACCTTCCTGTTCACCGACATCGAAGGCAGCACCCAGCTGTGGGAGCGGCACCCGCAGGCGATGGGGACGGTGGTGGCGCGGCACGAGGCGCTCCTGCGCGAGGCCATCGCAGCCGCGGGTGGGGTGGTCTTCAAGCTGGTGGGCGATGCCATCTGTGCCGCCTTTGCGAGCGCGCAAGACGCCGTGACTGCCGTGTTGTCCGCCCAGTTGGCGCTCCAGGCCGAAGCGTGGGGCGCTATTGGCCCGCTTGGCGTGCGCATGGCGCTGCACACCGGGGTCGTGGAGGAGCGTGGGGGCGATTACTTTGGATTGCCCTTAAGTCGAGTCGCGCGGCTGCTGTCGGCCGGCCACGGCGGCCAGATCCTGCTCTCGCTGGCCACCGAGCAGTTGGTGCGCGAGCAGCTCCCGCCCGACGCGGCGCTGCGCGACCTCGGGCTTCATCGCCTCAAAGATCTCAGCCTGCCCGAGCGGATCTTTCAGCTCGTCGCCCCCGACCTGCCATCCGGCTTCGCGCCGCTCCAGACACTCGATGCTCAGCGCACCAACCTACCCGCGCAGCCAACCCCGCTGATCGGTCGCGGGCGCGAGATCGCCGCGATGGCAGCGCTGCTCCGACGGTCCGACGTTCGCCTGGTCACACTGAGCGGCCCCGGCGGCACCGGCAAGACCCGTCTGGGGCTCCAGGTCGCGGCCGAGTTGCTCGACGACTTCGCGGACGGAAGCTACTTCGTCAATCTCGCCCCGATCAGCGATCCTAACCTGGTCGCCCCGACGATCGCCCACGCGCTCGGGGTGGCCGAGATCACCGGCAGGCCGGTCGAGGAGAGCCTACACGCCTTCCTGCGCGCGAAGCGGACGCTGCTGCTGCTGGACAACTTCGAGCAGGTCATCGACGCGGCACCGCTGGTCGCCGAGCTGCTGGCCGTGGCGCCACATCTGAAGGTGCTGGTCACCAGCCGGGCCGTGCTGCACCTGTACGGCGAACACGAGGTCGCGGTACCGCCGCTGGCGCTGCCGCCGACGACCGACAACCGACGACCGACGACCGACGACCAGGCCGCCGATAAACGCGACGCAATCACGCAGTACGAATCAGTTCGCCTATTTATCGCCCGTGCCCAGGCCGCAAAGTCCGACTTCACGGTCACGAACGACAACGCCCCGGCCGTCGCAGAGATCTGCTACCGTCTGGACGGATTACCCCTGGCGATCGAACTGGCCGCGGCGCGCATCAAGTTCTTGCCACCAGAGGCGCTGCTGGCACGTTTGGAACGCCGGCTCCAGGTGCTGACCGGCGGCCCGCGCGATCTGCCCGTGCGCCAGCAGACCCTGCGGAATACAATCGACTGGAGCTACAACCTGCTGGACCAAGGGGAGCAGGCGCTGTTCCGGCGGCTGGGGGTGTTTGTGGGCGGCTGTACGCTGGAAGCCGCAGCGGCGGTGTGCAACGCCGATGGTGATCTGCCGCTGGATCTTGTCGATGGGGTGGCCTCGCTGACGGACAAGAGCTTGCTGCGACACATTGAAGGGCCGGACGGCGAGCCGCGCTTTACGATGCTGGAGACGGTAAGCGAGTACGCGCAGGAGCGGCTGGAGGAAAGCGGCGAGGCCGAGTCTATCCGACGACAGCACGCGAACCACTTTTTGGCACTGGCCGAGGCGGCTGAACTGCACCGCTATACTGCGACGCAAGGTCTGTGGCTTCTTCGGCTGGATGCAGACCACGACAACATGCGGGCGGCGTTGGCCAGGAGCCAGACGGCGGCAGCTAGTGTGGATGTAGGTGCGCGGTTAGCGGGAGCACTGCAGTGGTTCTGGTACATCCGTAGGTACAAGAGTGAAGGGCGCGCGTGGTTCGAGCGAGTGCTGCAACAAAGTACCAGCGCTGCGGCTCCCGCACGGGCGAAGGTACTCTATGGAGCCGGCCGTTTTCAGAGCGATGGAGGGCGAGCGAACGCGCTCATCGAGCAGGCTCTCGCTCTGTGGCGGGAGCTGGGGGACAAACTCGGCATGGCGGACGCGCTCCTCAATCTGGGACGTGTGGCACGCGCGCAGGGCGATTATGAACGCTCAGGGAAGCTCCTACAGGAGAGTCTGGCCTTGTTCCGGGAACAGCAGATCATGTGGGGCATCGTCTGGGCACTGATCAGCCTTGGGGATGTGGCACTCGACCAGGGAGATCCTGCCCAAGCGCTGGGACCAGTTCAGGAGGCTCTGGCGCTGACCCAGAGGCTGGGAGACACCTACGGCAATATGTGGGCGCGGTGTCTCCTAGGACGGTTGGCACACCTGCAGTGCGACCTTGAGCGGGCAGCGATGCTCCTTGAGGAAAGCCTGGCGTGGTTGCGGAACTGGGGGAGTCCGAGTATGTTCGAGATACTCAACGATCTTGGGCGGGTAGCGCTCGATCAGGGAGATACTGATCGCGCGGCAGCGCTTTTCGGGGAAAGTCTGAAGCTAAGCTGGGAACCTGAGAATGAGATCGGCATCACCCTCAGCCTCGTTGGCTTGGCTGGGGTCGCCGGAGAATTGGGGCAGCCAACGCGGGCGGCCCAACTGCTTGGAGTAGCGGAGGCCGTACGCGAGTCTATCGGCCGATCACTAACACCTGTTGAACGCACCGTCTTTGACCGGTATGCGACCACCATCCGCGCCCAGCTCGATGACGCGACCTTCGCGGTGATGTGGGCGGAAGGGAAAAAGATGACGCTGGAGCAGGCGATCGAAGAGGCGCTGAACGTAGCCGCCTAATGGACCAGACAATTACACAGCTATCCCAACCTCAAGCGCCCTGACCCTTGCGGATCGGGAGCGCTCGCTTCACCGTGGCCGGAGGTCTCCTCGACCGCCTCGGCCTCATCCTGCGGCTCCTAGCGCGTCCAGGTACATGACATCCGCGGGGCGGACAACCGTCTTGAAGCGCTTCTGGCCGCTCTCGCGGTTCTTCCACGAGCGAGTGAGCAAATGCCGATCACCCTCACCCGGCTGCCCTTGTGCAGCGACCTGCGAGCAAGGCGATCTCAAGCCACACCGGCATTCTGGCGGGCGCCGCAGGCAGATTGCACTCCAGTAGCACACCGCCTTACAACAGCTGATCGCCACCATACCTATGGTATCTCGTATATCACCATCCTCGACTTTCCGGGCGTGCCATCGCGGATCGAGGCGCTCACCCCAGTGGTGGCGCCGCTCGCCGGGACATAAGCGGATCGGTAGAGACTGATTCTAGCGCAGAAGGTAGAACAGACGCGGGCGCTCAGCTGGCCTCACGCGTGATCGTGAGCGCCTCATTGATCGCCTGCTCCTGCGTAAGCGCACGCCCGGCCGCCCATGCTGCAGCGAAGGCTGCCGCATCCAGCTCGGCGCGCGCCGCAGCGACACCCCGCTGGTAGGGCGCGCGCTGGAAGGAGAGTGGAGGAGTGCCGAGCATCTCACGCAGCGCCTCGGCCGCACCGAAGATCTGCGCCGCCCGCAGGCGCTCCAGGTTGGCATCGTCGCGTTGCTGACCTTGCAGCGCTGCGAGGATGCCGCAGAGTTCAACCGCAAACGCGATCTGCCAGCGGTAGCCAGGTGCCTGACAGCATACCAGACACTCAGCCAGATACACACCGGCCTGCCGGTAGTCGCCGCAATCAAGCGCCATCATTCCCTGGTAACTCAGCAGCGAAGCGATCGCCCAGCGATTGCCCAGCGCGCGGAATATGATCAGACTCTCCGTCCAGTATGCGTCTGCCGACTGAGCGTCGCCCTGTTCATAGACCACCGTTCCAAGAAAGAGCAGGCACCAGGCGATGCCGTCGCGATCTTCGATTTGCTGGTAACACCGCAGACTCTCCGCTAAGAGCGCCTGGCTGCGCTCATGGTCGCCCTGCTGTTGGTAACTCATCCCGAGATGACTGAGCTGTTTCGCCGTCCCCGCGCTATCTCCAAGCTCCCGGTAGAGCGCCAGACTTGCCTCAATCGCCGCCTGTGCAGCGTCATGATCGGCCTGCCAGGTGGCAAACAGCCCGACCCAGGCGAGCGTCTTCGCCCGAAGCGCTAAGGCCGCTACGGAATTTTCGGCGGAGACAGTCGTCGTCTCAGCCCAGGCTGCCGCTTCGGTCAACCAGATGCGGCCCTCGCTCAGGTAGCCACGCGCCGACCAGAACTTACTGAGCGCGACGGCTAGGCGTGCGCTCAGGCTTCGCCCTGCTCCTGCGCGCGTCGACTCGTGTGCCGCACGCAGGTTAGCGAGCTCCACCTCAAATCGCTCGATCTGATCGATCTCGGTTGAGCTGCTTACGTCCGGCTGCGCCGCTTCGGCAAGCGTTACGAAATAGTGCGCGTGGCGCTGCTGGAGCAACTCAAGCTCCCCGACAGCAACCAGCAGCTCCAGCGCATACTCGCGAATTGTCTCCAGCATGGTGTAGCGTGGCTCGCCGTTCCGCTGCGCGCGCTGCTGCAGCAGGCTTCGGTCGACAAGGGCGGCCAGGTCCTCGAGCGGGTCGGTCAATCGCTCGCCATCCGTGCTACAGACCACCTCGACTGCCTCGAAGGTGCAGCCGCCTACGAACACCGCCAGCCGCCGGAACAGCCGCTGTTGGGAGGCAGGGAGCAGATCGTAGCTCCAATCTAGCGTGGCGCGCAACGTTTGCTGCCGCTCCGGTAAGTCCTGTGCGCCGGTGGTCAGCACGGCCAGGCGGTGCTCGAGGCGCGCGAGCAACATTGACAGGGAGAGCAGCCGGATGCGCGCGGCAGCCAGCTCAAGCGCCAAGGGCAGTCCATCTAACCGCGTGCGCATGTTGGGTGATGGATCATCCAGGGCGTCAGGAAGCGATGTACTGCACCGGATCGCCTTCAATCTGTCACAATCACATTCCGAAAGGTGACTGATAGGCGCCGCTCGCGCGGGATCACCGTCCCATTGACAGTGTCCTGATGGCGTTTGGCGATCCCGTGCGTCCACTGATAGCGTGCCTCGCCGCGCAGCACCAGCAGACTGCGCGGCTCGAGCAGAATCGGTACGTGATGCTCCTTCTGCTTTAAGTCCATGACCACCGCTGCTGCAAGTGACAGACTGATCACGACGTCGTCAAAGCACGGGACACAATCGATATGGCTGGCGATCCCTTGTCCCGGCGCATACTCGTTGATGATCGCCTGGTCAGGAGGTTTGCTCATCAGTCCATCAGAAGCGAGCTGCAGTGCGATCCGCTGGAGCCAGGGCGGCAGCTCGCCCAGGCGTGAGGCAGGATCGACACTTTTGGCACGGTAGTCGTACACATAGCCATAATGCTGGGTGCGACGCGCCAGATCACCGCGCCAGGGTTGGGCATCAATGGTCTCGATCAGAAAGTCGTGGTGCGGTTGGCTGATGTAGTGCGGAATATACAGCAGGCCCGAGATACCAAACATCGCCGTGCCTCCTGCATGCGAGTGAGTAGCCGGTGTGCTTGCAGTATAGCACAGACGTTCGCTATTGTATAGAACTACTGTATAGAGTGATAGATTCGCTACTTGTGCTGTGTGTTGCGGCGAACCGTTTGCACTCAATCACGCCTTGAAGGATAATATCGCAAGCCTACTTGATTCGTAAACTGGCGAGGATTGCTGGTTAAGCTCTTGGCTTCAGGAAGCGCTAAAGCATCTCGGTGGCTTTACACGTCTGGTAGGTTTGCTATAGGCGCCTCAGTCACCCTGCCGCAGGCGTGAGGTGGTGGAGATGGCGCGGGGACACCGCCGTCGATCGTTGCGCGAGCTGCGCTCTTCCTGGGAGGATTGACCACCATGCCGTATGACCCGACGATCTATCGCGGCAGCGCGGCCTATTACGTGTGTGGTCGGCCGCCATATTCGCGTGCTTTGGTCCCGACGCTTGCCGCGGAACTCGGTCTGAATGGTTCGGGCCGCCTGTTCGATATCGGATGCGGACCTGGTGTGCTCACCATCGGGTTGGCCGACTGCTTCGCGGAGGCGATTGGTCTTGACCCTGACGCTGAGATGCTGGCCGAGGGCGCACGGCGAGCCGTTGAAAGGGGGATCAGCAACATCCGCTGGGTGCAGGCACTGGCAGAGGACATCCGAACGCTCGACCTGGGACGGTTCACTCTGGTGACCTTCGGCCAATCGTTCCACTGGACCGACCGCGAGCGAGTTGCCGAAGCGGTCTACGATATTCTCGAACCAGGCGGAGCGCTGGCGCTGATCGCGCACGTGCATGCCGGGCGACCACAGCCGCGCGGCCCCGCCTACCCGCCGATCCCCCACGACACGATCCGCGCGCTGATCGATCGCTACCTGGGGCCGCGCCGGCGCGCAGGCCAGGGGTTCGCCTCCCCACCCACCGACCGGTACGAAGATGCGCTGGCGCGGACACGCTTCGGCGCTCCACGACGAATCTTCTGCCCCGGCCAGCCCGATATCGTGCAAGACATCGAGGGTGTGCTGGCCAACTACTTCTCGACATCATTCGCCGCCCCGCATCTGTTCGGCGACCGGCGCGAGCAGTTCGAAGCCGACGTCCGCGCCGAGCTTGCGGCCCGTTCGCCGAGCGGCCTGTTCTGGGACTGGCCGGGCGACACGGTGATCTTGCTGGCCAGCAAGCCTGAGTGATGCCTGCCACTGCAATATGGGCGCTCGCAGCTAAGGAGCCGTCGGACATTGATGATCTGGATGGGGCGAGCGCGACGGTAGCGCGGGTACTGCGGCTGGGTGGGTTCTTCGCGTTGCGGTGGCGTGCCAGCAAGACCCGCTCGTGCGCGTCGAACGTGATCACCGTCACCGACGGAACAAAGATCAGGTCGTGGCCGATCTGCGTTCGTACGTGCCGAAGATAGGCTGAGATTGGCATGACATCTCCCACTGCGCCGGTTCGATTCTGGCAGATCAAAGCCCTATCTTTCGTAAAATGCGCCCGCGCAGGGCGATAAAATCAACATCACGACCGCCAATGGTCGCGTGATCCACCCGACCAGCAGCATCTGTTGCAAAACTGAGGCTATAGTTCCATCCTTCGATCTCAAAGAGTGTCTCTGTGTTTGGAAGCAGACGAGTAGTGTCCCAGATGAAATGGTACAGATACAACGCCTGCTCGACCAGGCGCACCGCAATATCATGCTGCGCTGCCTCATCCCGATAGACCCCGACCAACGGTGCAAGTACCGATACTGGCAACTTTGGTTCAGGGAGTGGATGCAGTTCGAGCAATGTATAGATGCTCTGCATCGTATTTGACCACTCACCAGCCTCATTCGCTATTCGGAGTTTCGGCATACGCAAGCTTGCGTAGAGCTGCTCCATCAGGACTTGATACTGCTCCCAATAGCGAACAGTTCCATCAAAGCCGCTTAAGTTGTGCTGCTGCGCATAGGGTTTACTTGTGATGGTTTCAATAAACCCATTTGCCCGGCCCTGACCACGATGCGTACAAATACGTTGGATGGCACTCCGAACATCGTCTTGATACAAGAAGATGAACATCGGGTTCAGCGGTGCGATCATGTTGGCGAGCAACGTGGTAGTGTCGGCGATCTGTTGCAGGGTGGCGTTGCGATCGAAGAGCACGCGCGCGAAGCTCTGGAAGATGCTGGCTTCAAGCACAACGGTACGGGATTGGCGCTGGACATCCGCAACAAATGTGTGCCACTTGCTGATCGTGTCGTGGATGAACTGGTCACGTGTCTCAAAGGTGGCCACATTTGTGGGATGGTCAATATCCTGCTCGCTGAACCAGACCGCATTCTGACCTTGGCGTTGCAGTTGACGCGTCAGGTGGTGAGCCGTGCTGGATTTACCAGAACCGGAAATGCCTTCAAGCAAAATCAGTTGTGTGGGTCGCATCAGTATCGCCTCTCGCTCTACCTCAGTGCTGCTGGCGCTGTTGCTTAACCCAATCCGATTCGTAGAAGTTTTCGCGACTCATCCCCCGGCCCGCGCGCAGATCATCCAGCAGCAGCCAACAATCGCGATCTTTCGCGGCGCGATGTTCGGGCATATACGTGGCCTGCGTGAAGTGGTTGATCGTTTTGGACGAGACGATAAAGCCCTGGCCATGCGTCGCCATTACCTGCGTCATCAGAGAAAAGGTATCGTAGAAAAACGCTTCACCGACTCCGAAGCGGTAGGCCGGAGTCAGGCCTACCGTTTCGACCACCCGGCGAAACAGGGGAGTGTTGGCGATCAGGCTGCACACCGGGCTACAGCGCGGCATCCACACCTGGGTATAGACGCGATCCCAGAACCTCACCGTGGATGGAGGCTGGCCATCAAAAGCGCCTGTGCCGGGAATCCCATCTCGTCCCTCGATGATCCGTCCCGCATAATAGCCCAGAATGCGTGCCTGGTTGGCAAACGTGGCGCCTGGAGCATGGGTGAGTTCAGCGACCATGGTGGGAATCGTGTCTGGCTCAATGAACCACATATCGGCATCCAGGAACAAATAATGCGTACATTCGGCATGGTCACGGATGAAGTTGGCGAAGGCGGCGCCATGCTTTGCGCCGTCGATGCCAGTGTCAAAGCCGGTTTGGAGAAAGGCCATCTGTTGGTCGGCGAGGTAGGCGCGTAGTTCGTCGATGCGGGCATCATCAGACTGATTATCCAGGACGGTCATCTCGAAGCGCAAATTGGTCAAGCCATTGCTCAGGAACAGGGTGCGGAGCATCAGTTCGACAAAGTGCGAGGTGTTGTGATTGACCGTGACGCCGCAGATCTGGAGCGAGGTTGCCATACTGTTCATCCTTTTTCAGGCGCCAAATCGACCTGATCTTGTCGATGCGCTCAGGCGGCGGCAGCACTGACGGGGTGAGCGGTAGCGTTCGGCACAATACTGATGTTTTGGCGATTATGCCCCTCTAATCGGAGTGGTTGCTGCGTGTTTCGACCTGCTGAATCCATGTGGTGACCTGTCGGCGCGCGTCTGCACTCCGTGCTATCAGCGTATGCGATCCACCAGCAACGACCTGCAACTGCGCGCCAGGAATGATCCGGGCCAGCTGCTGGGCGTCAGCAAGTGGCACCATCTGATCCTGACTGCCATGCATAATATAGGTTGGCACGTTCACCGCCGCTGCAAAGGCTGGAATCGTGGTGGTCATATACGCCTGCATATTGCGTAATTCTGTCGCGTAATACTGGACGCGTTCGGCTTTGGGCAGATTCTGCGCCTGTGTGCGCCACTGCTGTTGGCGGCGGCGATACGCGTCAAGTTCGCCGCGGGCACGCGCTTCAGGTTCATCCCATAATTCCGCAAAGGTGACCTCCACGCCCGCCGGGCGGTGATCGAATGCCGCTTCGGCGCCGTCGCGCTCAAGTATGACCAGCTGCTGGCGCACCAGATCGCTGCCGGGTTCGCCGAGTGGAAACAAATCGATCGCCGTGCCCACCAAGATCAGCGAACGCGTGGGCGCTGGGTGGATGGCTGCGAAGAGCATAGCGATCGGGCCACCCGCCGAACTGCCAATCAGGTGGGCACGTTCAATCATCAGGTGATCGAGCAGGGCGGCAAGGTCATGCGCCTGGGTCACCAAATCATAGCCGGAATCAGGACTGGACGAGCGATAACAGCCGCGCCGATCATAGCTGATGAACTGGAAGGTGGCGGCAAAGTCGTGTTCCCAGTCCCACTCTATCCTGTGGCGGGCACGGAGCAGCGTGTCCAAACTGGCAAACCCGCCATGGATGTAGACCACCGGCGTCCCTTGATCTGCGGTTTGGTAGAAGAGTTGGCAATTGTTGACGGAGGCATATGGCATGGATGTGCTCCTGGCGTGCAGGCGAAACCGATCCGTGATACCACTCACGGTGCGGATAAGCGTTTGCGATAGAAGATATGCTGTTTGACCTCGCGAAAGCCCAGCGATTCGTAGAGGCTCCGCGCTCCCTGCCCATCGTCTGCGTCCGTATAGAGCCTCACCTGCTCAACCCCGTGCTCGCGCAACTGCTGTAAGGCCCGTTGTATCAGCGCGCGTGCAATCCCACGGCGCTGCCAGGCGCGCCGGACCTCGACCTCGGCGATATGCCCGACATCATGGTGAATCCGACTGATGACTACGCCAACCACGCTCTCATCCGCCCAGGCAATCTGCCATAAGTTCGGATCAAACGCCGCAGTGGTCACATTCTCGGCCAAAAACTCCTGATAATCCGCCTCAGTTTCTGGCGTACTTACCCAGATATCACGATAGGCATCTTTGATCGCCTGATAAATCGACCGATAGTGCGTAGGGTCAAGGGGACGGGTGTGAATGCCCAGCGGCAGCGGGTTGATTGGCAAGTGCGACGGTATAACGGCTGCCATATCACTCAATCGCCGGACTGCGGTATAGCCTGCATGGCGAATAAGCGCATCGGCTTCGTACTCGGTACTCGAGACATTGGTCGCGAAGGTCGCACGGTCGTCGGGCTGTTCGACAGCAGCAATCGCACGAATGCGCTGTTGCGCCCAGCCCAGCATGGCCTGGCCAATCCCTTTGCCGCGCCAGGTAGGAAGTACATATCCCAGATGGAGATAGACGCGTACGCCGGTGACTTCTGTCCAGCGCCAGAGCACATGATTGTAGCCGATTATCTGATTGTGCAGTGCGACGAGCAGGAGATCAGGATTGTTGCGCACGATCGCTTCTGGAAACGCGGCGCAGAGATCGTCAGCTGTTGGTATCCCTTCGCGCGAGGAGCGCGGATCGATTTGATCGTATTGCGCTGAACCGAGACGAATGGCAGCCATTGCCGAATAGTCCGCTGGCGAGGCAAAGTGCCGAAACGATAATCCTGGAATGGTGGGCACATCGAGAACCAATGGTGGATCGAGGAGTGACATACACAACTCCTGACGGGTGGCGCCTGGATGGTACATAACGAGAAACCGATCGTAGCAGAGTGGAGGCTGCCTGCCATCCGGCTGAAGATGGAGATGCTGCATGTATTCCAGAGCTGTTAACGCGTTAAGGTTCCGACCCAACGCTCTGCGCTTGAGTTGCCGCCGAAGCTCGCAGCATGGGAATGGGTTAAGTAGCGATAGGTAGGGCCTCACGGCCTTTCCCCCGCTCCAAACGGAGCAGGCCAGTTTCCCAGCACTCCGCTTTCCAGTTGGGCGATACGACTTTGCCCGTGCGGATTGGTCATTGCTGACCGCAAGGCGCACCAGCAGGAGAACCTGCCGTCATCTGCTTTCTTGCCGCGTCCGTTGGCGTGCATTTTGTATCGCTTACCCTGGCGGACCTTCACCGTGTCCTGACCATTTCAATCAGGCATTTGGCTACTACGCCACCTCCGTCGTCCTTGCCATACGCTCGCATTTTCGCGTCCCTTGCGAGTAAAGTGGTGTCGGAGTTCCCTGCTTCCACGAAGAGATCTGTGCTAGCGCCCGCTAGCTGCCTGCTTTACGCCGGAGGCGGTCAGCTGCAAGCGCCTGTTGGGCCGTGAATCGGAGCAGGAAGGCTTTACATCTGAGACTCTTGGCGTTAATGCATATAGAACCTTAGAGGACAGGCAGAGGTTGCTCAGCAATTTAGGGCCTTGGGCCAAGCCAGCCCGTCTCCTGTTCTAAGTATTCCTTATTCTGGTGTAACGCCCGCCGGAAGTCGCGCGAAACCGCTTGGTTGAACAAGGTGGCATAGGTCGTGTCAATCTGGTCCGAGTGCAGCCGGTACAGGATCGTCCAGAGGATCAATGGGTAATGCCAATCCCGCTTTTGTTTGGATGCTGGATCGTACACGAAGGGGTATCGGGTGCCTTGAGCCACTGCGCGATATTATGCCGATTATTGAATTCCTGCTCCAAGGCGCTGCGCGCGAATTGGAAGTAGGCGGTATGCCCAGCAAGGCAGAGGGCAAGCAAGAGACCGAGGCAGAAACCACAGCGGCGCAGCAGCCGTGATTCTTGTCCCCAGCGCCCCAGCAACGATCAGGTGGGTCAGGAGTTGTTGGTCCGCAGGCGCGAGTCTGAGGAAGTACGCCTCAAAGATCCGGCTGTCTTGGGGAAGCAGCATGCCCTTGAAGCGACGGTAGCCGCAGAAGAAGTCACGCAATTCCTGAATGGCCTGATCGTGGTTCATAGCTGCTCGCGTCTAGTGTGAATGTGACAGAGCGAATGCTGTATAGCGCAGGCAGATGGTACACTAACTTCTGGTCACATGTCAATCTTTGTTCTTGAGAAACGGGTAGAGCGGCCCAACGGAATGCGCGTTAGCTGCGCCGCAGTAATAGATCGCGATGTCAGTCGAGCCGAAATCTGCTTTCAAAATAGCAACGATCTTGGGCCGCGAAGCGGCGTTACAATGAGTCTGACGCTGCTAGTATAACCGCGCTGATGCAGGAGGCCAACTATGGATAATATGACTGCCCTCCAGAAATTTGAACAGCACCTTCGCCGTCGCTCGCCCGACCGTTCAACTCCCATCCATTATCTGAGTGACGTGCGCCAATTCCAGCAGTTCTGCCCCAAGCCCTGGGCCGAGGTGACGCGTGCCGATGTCGAGGCCTTCGTTGACCATGGGCTGGATCTGGGCTCTCCACCCACCACCCTCCAGCGGCGGGTCGCCGCGCTGAAAGTCTTCTTTGACTTCGCAGCCGACGAAAGCGAGCAAGCCGACCGACCCAATCCGCTGCAGCCCTCGCGCCACGCCCCGCGTCGGGGTGAACGGCTGCCGCGCGACCTGCCTGATGAACTGGTCGAGCAACTGTGGATGGTCATCACTCATCCCCGCGATCAGGTCTTCTGCATACTTATGCTGCGCGCCGGCCTGCGCGTCGGCGAAGTGGTTACGCTCACTCGCGGCGATGTCTTGGCCCCCGCCACTCCCGACAGCCCGGCGCGGCTGCGGGTGGTCGGCAAGGGGCGCAAAGAACGGATCGTCTAGCTGACTGCTGACGCCTACGCCGTGTTGGAGCGCCATCTCCAGGCCATCCCCGCCGCCGCAGACACGCCACTCCTGCTCAACCGTCGCGGGCACCCGATGACCGTCAACGGGGTGCATCAGGCTGCGGCAGTATGCGGCCAAGCTCGGCGTTAATATCACCTGCCATCAACTGCGCCACACCTTCGCCCGCCAATTGGTCGAGCACGACCTGCCGGTCACTACCCTGGCCAAGCTGATCGGCCACACCGCGCTCTCGACCACCCTCGGCTACATCGCTGGAGCTGATCCGCAGGTGCGGCAGGCCTACCAAGCGGCGATGAGTTGCTGGACGGCGGCCAGCGCCGCCGCACCCGCTTCGACCCTGGCCCGTGCGGCCCCCGAGCCAGCTCTCCCACCTCGCACGCCGCCACCTAAGCCAGCGCCCCTGGTGACATTCGAGACCTGGGGAGCTAGCCTGCCCGCTTGGGTGCGTACGGCCTGCCTGGCCTACCTGATGCAGCGCCAGAAGGACTGCAAGCCCTCGCGACGCCAGCGCAACGGTGCGCGTCTACTCCGGGCGCTGGCGAGCTTTTGGCGCTGGCAGTTCAGCAGCGTCCACTGACAGCCTGCAGCGATCTGAGGCGCGCCGATCTGCAGGCGTTCATCAGCAGGCGGGTAGATCTGGGACGTGCGCCACCACCGTGACCAATGAAGTGTACGCCCTCCTCGGCGTGTTACGTCTCCGACAAGAGCAGGGTGAGAGCATCGCGGCCAGCATCTTTCGGGTCGAGCTGCCCAAAGACCCAGAGCTGGCTCCACGCTATTTGCCCGAGGCCGAGGCACACCGTCTTGAACAGCACATGCGCGCTTGCTTACACCACGACAGTGCAGAAGGGCGCCGCGATGCCGTGGGCTATTTTCTGCTCGCCCACACCGGGCTGCGCCTGAGTGAGTTGCTGGACCTCAAGCGCGGCGATGTTGATCTGGCAGGCCAGCGGTTGCGAGTGGAAGAGGCCAAAGGCCGGCGCGACCGAGTGGTATATCTCTCGCAGGCGTGCGTGCAGGCATTGGAGCGCTAGCTGGCCGGGCAGCCTGCGACGTCGGAGGCGCCGCTGTTATGTCATCCGACAGGCCAGCCAGTATCGTATCGCTGGGTGCAGAAGCAGGTGCGGCAGTGGGGCGAAGAAGCCGGGGTGGAGGGCCTGTCAGCGCATCGCTTACGTCACACCTTCGCCACGCGGCTGATCAATCTGGG
>WNFU01000688.1_pt1 | contig 46619 bp, 34 predicted proteins | sample 5400121 | NCBI WGS metagenome assembly WNFU01 (sample SAMN13153360, study PRJNA577476) | soil metagenome | isolation source: 100 cm soil or saprolite under grassland replicate 1 | place: USA:California | collected 2016-06-15 | reverse complement strand
AATGGGTTGACGAAGTAAAATCGAAACGCCCGCTCTCGAAGCTGGAGATCATGCAGCGCGAAATGGAAACGGCGATCGCCAAGGAACTTTACGAGCGGGCTGCCGAGTTGCGCGACGCAATCAAGCTGCTCAAGACGCAGAAGCAGGCGTAAACGGTTCTCTCGAACCTGTCGCCATTCAATTAAGCGTCTATCGATTCGTTAGGCCAACGGTCAAAGCGCTGCCTAACGAGAAGTACGTCAAAGGATGTGTTCGCGATTATCCGATCGAAGCCGGATCGTCTTTATCTGCAAGTCGTGCCGGGCTCGAACAAAACGTACGGTTTTACTCTTCGCTCGCATGAGGATCGAGTGGGTGATCGCGGTCACGCCGCCGCGCGCCCGCACACCGGGAAGAAGCGCGCTGTCGCTGATGCCGGTCGCGCAGAAAATAATGTTCTGGCCATTCGCCAGATCGTCCGCCGCATATATGCGGTCGAGATCTTGTTCATGGCCGTCGGCGATCAGGCTTTTTCGCTCCTTCTCGTCGCGCGGCCACATTCTGCATTGCATATCGCCACCGAGGCATTTAATGGCAGCCGCCGCCAGCACTGCTTCGGGCGAACCACCGATGCCCATGTAAAGATCGACGTCCGGCTCGGGTAACGACGGCGCGATCGCCGCAGCAATGTCGCCATCGCCGATCATCCGCAACGATGCGCCTGCCGCGCGAATCTGTTCCACGATTTCTTTGTGACGCGGCCGGTCAAGCATCATCACCGCCACGTCCTGCACGCGCTTGCTCACCGCGTGCGCAACAATTCCGAGCATTTCGGCGATCGGCATGTCGAGGTGAAGCGAATCGCCGCGTTTCTTCATGTATTCGATTACGCGCGGCCCGTACGCCAGCTTTGACATATAAAACGACGGGATGTCGCGCAGCGCCACCTTCACTCCTTCCTCAGGCCTCGCTGCTGCGATGCAACTGATCGAGTTCGGCGCGCCCTTGGAAATGTTCGTCGTGCCGTCGATTGGATCGAGAGCGATGTGAAATTCCGGCGAACCCGGATACCACGTGCCGAGTTGTTCGCCTTTGAAAATCCCCGGCGCGTTATCCTTGATTCCCTCGCCGATCACCACTTCGCCGCAGATGTTCATTAAATCAAACATGCCGCGGATGGCGTCGCTAGCTGCCGCATCCGCCGCTTCTTTGTCGCCGCGCCCGAGCCAGCGCAACGAGTTCAGGGCTGCTGCTTCAGTTGCTCGCACAAAATCCAGCTCGATGACGCGCTCAATGTCCTGATAATCCTGTTTCGGCAGTCGCAGAGCCATGGATCGTTGATTTTCACGCAGGTCGCGCGTGATGACAAGGCAGCAGGAGCGACGGCTTCTCAGCCGTCACGCCAATTCGACGGCTGGCAAATTCGCCACGGCGAATCCGTCCTGTGGCGGACCGTCATGCGGATCAACGGCTGCCGAACCGATTGCTCTCAGTGGCTTCTACGCGCGGCAGGCCGTCTTCAAGAACCACAGGGATCAAAGACACCGATGAAATTTTCGCGCTTTCATTTAAACCGACCGCGAGTAACGCGCCGCGATTCCATGATGCGACGGTTGGCGCGCCGTCGAACACGAAATTACCGAGTGAATACGCAATTGGACGGCCATGATAAAAATCGAGCGGTTGCACACAATGCGGGTGTGCGCCAACGACGAGATCAACGCCGCGATCAATCAGCCAACGGGCCAGTTCGCGCTGTTCGTCAGTGATTCGTTCGCTGTTTTCGATTCCCCAGTGAACAAGACAAACAATTAAATCGGCGCGCGACCGCGCATTCCCAATTGCAATTTTCAGCTCCGCGCGATGCGATGCGGTGGCGATCTCGGAGCCTTGGTCAACATCGTTGATCGCGAGCAGAGCGATTTTTTTCCCATCGGACAAAGGGAAAAACCTAGGATCGCGAGCCTTCCTGATTGGTGTTTCAACTCCGACTGGCTCAATTTCTTCCCGAAGCAGGTGCGCGGCGGAATCGTGCAATGCGACCGGGCCAAAATCGAGCGAATGGTTATTTGCCAGGCCCATTGCATCAAAGCCAGCTTGGCGGAGCAATTGCGCCGATTGTGCGGGAGCGCGGAACGCATATCGGTTCGTGGCCTTGCCGAGACTTGAAATCGTACATTCCAAATTTGCGGCAGCGAATGACGCATGACGAACCAGCGACGAAATGCCTTCAAACGGGTCTGTGCCGTTTTGGATCTTTGCTGCGCAACTGCGACCGAGCATGACGTCGCCACCGAAAATCAATTTGGCCGCAGATTTTGCTGGCGGAACACGATACAAATCGAAGCGATTCGTTCTACGCTCTCGGAGGAGTTGGCCCAGCGTGACTAGCTCCGGAGCGCCAGGGAGTTGGTGCGCCACGAGATCGTTTTCATCGAGAATGTTCAAAGGATTTCGATCCTCGATCACTGCTGCGACATGCGTGCCGAGATGAATGATTGTGCCGCGCTGCAAATCTTCCGCTGTAATTCTCGGTATCCCTGGTGTGGCTGATCGCGCAATAAAATCAAGGTGCTGGCGCAATCGCTTCGGGTCCGACCATGGAATGCGCTGGCCTTGCCGGCGCATCGCGTAAACGACAAAATTCGCGCAATCGGCACCCAGATTGGTTTCCGGTCCGGTATTCCAAGCTTCTGACAATTCGCCGCTCCCGAAGAGATACGGAAGACCGAATTGTTCGCTAAGCGCCGCACGAAAACCGCTGCCAGTGAATCTCCTTACTTCCAACACGGGCGTTTCGCGAACCTTTCCATCGACCACAGCCCGTGCTCGCAAACGCACCGAGCCACAATGCAACTGTCGATCAAACAAATTCTCGATCTTCGTAATCGGCAAAACAGAATCGTGACAATCAACAGCAAGCTCGTTCCACGCGGGGAGCGGCGCGGCGTTTGCGACAAAGCCGACTTGATCGGCCGATAAACCACTCAGGTTGCAACGCCAAAATTTCGGCGTCAGCGCAAACCATTCGATTTTCTCCGGTTTCGTGGTCCAAGGCTCGACCATCAATTGGATGTCGGTAGAATCATCGGCTGGAACGCGCCAAATATCGTCTGTAGAGGGCTCGCGATTTTTAACTTCAAGATGCAATTGCGGCGCTTCGTCGTTCCAGATACGCAACAATTGCTGCCAGCGCGCTCTATCCTTCCGCACGTTGATGCGCTCACGATCGCACAAAATTCGCGCCCGAAGTTCTTGAGTTGACTGCGCAATATCGAACGCCGGTGGCTTTTCTCCTTTTAGTATCAATTTCTTAGCGAGATTCGAGTGATCGTTCGCAACGGTTACGAACGGCTCGAATTCGATTTGCGCCGTGGGCAGCGAAAGCGCTGACGTCAGCGCAAGCTTTAACAGTCGATTCGCCTCTTGCTCGCTGTTCAAGTACGGACGCGAAATTGCGAATGTGATCGCGCGGACACTTGGCCGCTCAATGACGAAATTCCAAATTCGCGCGAATGCTTGTTCCTGCTCCGCCGTGGCCACTCCGGCGAAGTAATCGAGATCAATTGTAACGATCAACTGTTGGTTTGGGTCGATCTGCGTTTTCAGATGTTCGAAATCGGAAACAATGTATGCGTCCCGTAATGATCCCGATTTCCGCGGCGCTGCTTCGAGATGGCCGTCGAGGAAGGCCGTTGCTTCCTGTCGGTGTTCGCGAATTTGAGATGCCGAAAGTTTATCCGCCGGCACCCAAATGACTTTTTCAATCGGCGCCGGCATGAGCGGCTCGATCCAGTTGAAGCATTGGACAGTGCCTTTGCTGCGCCAGCGATCGAGCAACGTTTGGCGATCCTGCGCAGACGCAACGTTTCGAAGTGCGTCGCGAATTTTGTCAGAATCGAAGATGCCCGATGCATCGCTGTGCGCATCGAAAAGGACGAGCATGTACGACTGGTCGAGATCGATATTCTGCGCCAACCAATAAAATGTGCCGGCGTGATTCTCCTCGATGTAAATCGGCAAACCGTTCGCGGCTAAAACGGCGTGTCCGGCAACCAATAGTGTTGCGATCGACAGCGCCTGCGCGCGTGTGTTCTTTGTAAAAAAAAAGCGACGCTTTCTTCCGCGATCTGCACCAGAGACGTTCCACCGCCGATGCGACTTTTCTCGCTTCTCCCCTTGAAGAAGGGGAGAGGATTGAGGTAAGGGGTTTCCAAATTTCCCGGGTTTTTTTCTCTTCGATGAACCCTCACTCTCCCCCTCTCCCTCTCGAGGGAAAGGTGACCCAAAGGCGTGCAGTGCATTCAATCTGGGCATTCCAGCTCGCAATTAACCGACGAGTTCATCGCGCTCCGTGAACTTCGGGTTTTTTGCTAAGCGGCGCGCGCAACTCAACTGACGAAATGCACGTGTCGCGAAATTGCGTGCCGCGATGCACACCTTTAATCACCATTTTGATCTTGTTAACCGGCTTAGTGTAATCCCGCACGCGAATCAGATATGGGTTTTGGAAGGTCTCGTCGGGGATTGTTTCAGTGAATGTTTGCTCGTCGTTCAACGTGATCTCCAGGGCACCTACGCGGTTGTTCTTCTTCCACAGGCTATCGTTGTTATATTCCGAGTATCCGGGCCGCATCATGATGCCGTACAGCGGCAAAGGCCGTTTCACGGTTAATGTGATGCTCTCGCCGATGCCATCATCCTTCGCGCCTTCCGCCCACGGTAGTCCCGAACGCCCTTTAATGTTTTCGACCTCGTAATGGTTTTTGCCCTGGGGTGCGAGCGTCGAACTGGCAACCGCATCGTAATCGGTATAATCGACAAAATATTGCTTGTTGCGAATGACGTAAGAGGCGTTGCGTTCGCGGTCCTCTTCGGAATAACCGGTCGGATACGAATCGTTTTTGGAATGGGCGATGATGCGAATGTCGTCGGCCAGCGTTGGCTTCAAATTTTCAAAGGTCCATTCATAATGCGTGTCGCTGGTTTTCTTGAACCGCTCCTTCGGCTTCTCGATTGAAACGTCCTCAGGCTCAGGGTGCAGAACGTTGATCTCAATCTTGCCTTTGCCGATCGACCCCTTCCACGTCGCTGCAGGTGAGAGCGAGTATGCGAAGGTTGCGTCGCTGTTGTGCAAATCATCCGAAACCGATTCGTTGTTCTCGGCGTAACGGGCGTCGTAACGAATCGCCACCTCACGTGTTTGATTGCGCTCGAAAGGAATCACCGATTTCTTCCACGATTTGATGATGGAGACCCTTTCCTGCCAGATGTCTCCCGAAGTTGTTTCGCTGGCTGGTTCTTCCGTTTCGCTGCTTTCTTGGCTCGTTTCGCCGGTTCCTTCTGCCGTTTCGCTGCTTTCCTCCTTCGCTTCGCTGGTTGCTTCTCTCGTTTCGACGGTGCGTTCCTCCGTCGGTCCGGCTACGTCCGTTGCTTTCAACTCTTTGCCATCAACGGTGATTCGGTAGTGCTCGAGTTTGGTTTCCTTTATATCGGCGTCCGCGCTGTCGTTTTTGCCCCAGCGTTCGACTGGAAAAAAGAACTCCTGCTGCACCTTCGGGCCGGTGTTATGCATACGATAACGCACCTCCACTGCTGCGTGCTCTCGGTGCAGATCGATTTTGACGTTTTCATTTTCGATCGTGACGTCGGTACGCCGATCTTTGTCTGAGTTCCTAACGTTGCCTGTCCCGATGATTCCCGTTTGCCAGGCACCGCCATTGCCAAAGAGGATTGATCCGCTACAGACAAATAATGCGAGGGTGAGCCATAGATTTTTCATTTGGCGGCATGTCTTAACATGGCGATGTGCCGGATGTCGAAGCCAGATTCTCACTGGCGGTGCTTGCTTTTCGAACGGCTTTTTACTTGGATCGTATTGTGAGCGCTGCACCGGATGAGGTGACTTCCACGACTGCCACCGGTGTTAGCGGGCAATATGGCGGGGCCGCGTTTACGACCACGCATTGGAGCGTGGTGCTGCAGGCGCAGGGCGAATCGCCAGCTGCACAAGAGGCGCTCGAAAAACTTTGCCGCACGTACTGGCGACCTATTTTCGCTTTTCTGCGGCGGCAGGGCCTTCCGCCGGAAGAGGCAGAGGACATTACCCAGGGGTTTTTTGCGCAGCTATTGGAGCGCAGAAGTCTCGATGCCGTCCGCAAGGAAAAAGGACGACTTCGTTCTTATCTGCTTGGGGCTCTGAAATATTTCGTCGCCGATGAGCAGCGTCGCGCAATGGCGGTCAAACGCGGGAAAGGACAGTCCCGAAAGCTTTCGGGATTGGAGGAGCTACGCGCTCTCGACGAGCAACCCGCGGACGTATTGACTCCCGACCAGATTTACGAGCGCCGCTGGGCATTGACCGTTCTGGAGCGCGTGTTCAGTCGGCTAAAAGATGAACACCTCGCAGCGGATAACGCCGCGTTGTTCGATTCATTAAAGGAATTGCTACCGGACGAACCAGGCTCGCCGTCACAGGCAGCTATCGCTGCTCGTTTGGGGATGACTGAGAATGCCGTCCGGCAGGCGTTCTACCGATTTCGGCAGCGCTACCAAGCGTTATTACGTGAGGAAATTGCCAACACCGTTGCGACACCCGCCGATATCGAAGACGAGCTACGCCATCTCATTGCAGTGCTCGAAACGTAAAGACACGAATTACACAAAGGCTCGACACGAATTACACGAATTGTCACGAAGTTTTGAAGGGAGGGTAACGGTCAGAACCTTAGTGTAAATTCGTGAAATTCGTGTCTGCGTAACGTATGGGAGAATTTCACGGAGTACCAAGGGAGAGTAATCGGGAGACTCCGACAATGCTTAGGGTAATCAGAATTTGCCGGAAGTGTGGCGCCAGAATTTTTGCCGACGCGCCGGAAGCGCTTTGTGCCAGGTGCGTGCTGAAAAGCGCCCTTGGTGGTTTAGCTGGCGCATCTGTAGCCGGCGGCGACTCGTCGGCCGTAGCTTCAGCGAAGGCGGATGACTCCGGCCGTGTCGACGATCCCGCACGCGATGAAACGGATGTTGCGGCTGCTGGCCATAACAAGAAGTCAGCGCGCGCCGCCGAGTTGTTAGGCGAACTGGGCGATTACGAATTGCTGGAGGAGATCGGGCGCGGTGGTCAGGGCGTAGTATTTCGCGCCCGGCAGAAGAGTCTCAACCGGACGGTCGCCTTAAAAGTCATTAGCCTTGGTCAATGGGCGAGCAAAGCGCACCTGAAACGCTTTCGCCGGGAAGCGGAAGCTGCCGCCAGCCTCGATCATCCGTCGATCGTTCCCATCTACGAAGTGGGCGAACGCGAGGGCTCCTGCTATTTCAGCATGAAGTTCATTGACGGCGGACAACTCGATGAAGTAGTCAGGCGCGCGCCGATGTCGATCCGTCACGCGACGGAATTAATTGCGAAGGTAGCTCGGACTGTGCAATACGCGCATGAACACGGCATTCTGCATCGCGACATCAAACCAGGGAACATTTTGCTCGATGCAAAAGGCGAACCATTGCTCACCGATTTCGGCCTTGCCCGATTGGTCGAAACGGAGAGCACGGTGACGCGCACGCTAGAGGTGTTGGGCACGCCAAGCTACATGGCACCGGAACAGGCGGCCGCTAATAACGCCCAGCTTACAAGCGCCACAGATGTGTACGGACTTGGCGCAGTCCTTTACCAACTGCTAACCGGGCATCCTCCTTTTGCGGGTGGTACAACTTACGAGACCATCAAGCTACTCCTTGAGACCGAACCGCGACAACCGCGCCAGTTAAATCCGAAAATAGATCGCGACCTCTCAACCATCTGTCTCAAGTGTCTCGGGAAAGATCCAAAGCGACGTTACTCTTCCGCTCTCGCGCTGGCCGAAGACCTCGAACACTGGCTTAAGCACGAACCAATTCTAGCACGGCGCGCCGGAGTCTTCACTCGAGGAAGAAAATGGGTGCGACGCAATCCAACCAGCGCGCTCCTTGCAGCGTCCCTGATCGCACTGGCAGCGGCCGCGGGATGGATCGTTTGGAAAAGTGAATTTATCCGTCATCCAGTAACAAACGGAATTGCAGTGCTGCCGTTTGAAAACCTCAGCGCCGATCCAGATAACGCCTATTTCGTGGAGGGCATGCAGGAAGAAATCCTGACGCGGCTGGCTAGCATCGCGGATTTAAGAGTGATTTCCCGCACTTCCACGCAGCGCTATCAGAGCAAACCTCGCAATCTCGGCCAGATCGCGAAGCAGCTTGGCGTAGCGAACGTTGTTGAAGGCAGCGTGCAAAAAACGGCCGACCAGGTGCGGGTCAATGTGCAGTTGATTAACGCGCAAACTGATTCCCACCTCTGGGCAGACACCTACGACCGGAAGTTGACTGACATCTTTGGAGTGGAGAGTGAGATCGCCAAACGAATCGCGGCGGCGTTACAAGCGAAATTAACCGGTCGCGAGGAGCAGGCGTTGGCAGTTAAACCAACAGATAATACCGAGGCTTACGATGCGTATCTGCGTGGTCTGGCTTATACCCTAAAGGGTGGCAGTACACCCGCCAATTTCCTTCCCGCGCAGAAATATCTCAGAGAAGCAGTGCGCTTGGACCCGAAGTTCGCGGTTGCTTGGGCGCTGCTCTCATACCTTGATGCGCGCGGCTACCAAAACACGTCTCTTCAACCAACGGTCGCCCTCCGTGAAGAGACACGGCTGGCAGCCGAAACCGCGCTCACTCTTCAGCCCAATCTCGGCGAGGCCATCTTGGCCAAGGGATATTACCACTACGCTTGCCTGAAGGATTACGACACTGCGGTGCGTTACTTTGAGCAGGCCCGTCAGTTCCTGCCCAATAGCAGCCGGATTCCTGAGGCGCTCGCTTCTATCGCGCGGAGGCGAGGCCAATGGGACCGGAGCGAATCGTATTTCAACGAAGCCGAGCGGCTCGACCCCAGCAACGTTAATATGCTCACCCAGCACGCGCTTTCCTATATCGTGCTTCGTCGTTTCCCCGAAGCGCTGCGAAAGCTTGATCAGATTTTCAATATCACACCTGACGATGTTCATGCCCTTACGTTTCAGGCGGATATTGCACAAGCGAAGGGAGACCTGCCGCGTGCCTCGGCGCTCCTCGCTCCGCTACAGCCCGGTGCCGACGACCCCCCCGCTTTGGAAACACAAGTTTACCAGGCGATCTTGGAGCGCCGCTCGGGACAAATGATCTCTCGGCTAAAGGAAATACTGGCCAAGCCTGATCCAGCGTTGGGTTACCTCAATGGCGAATTGCGCTTTTGGTTAGGCTGGGCGGAAGAAGTTGACGGCGATCATGTCGCTGCTCACGAAAGCTGGCGACAAGCGCGCAGCGAATTGGAATCTTTCCTCAAGGAACAGCCGGAAAATTATCGTCTCATGGGAATTCTCGCCCTAACCAATGTGGGCCTCGGTGACAAAGCCGCCGCGTTGGCTCTGTCGGAACGGGCCGTGGCCGCGCTCCCAATTGAGAAGGACGCGGCGTTTGGTGGTCCCCGGTCGCTCGGGATTCTCGCCCGGGTGGCGGCGCAAGTGGGCGAACCCGACCGCGCCATCGCCGCTTTACAGAAACTGCTCTCGATACCGTCTGTGGGCCCACTGCCTGAAAACGTACCGCTTACTCCTGCGGCTGCTCCGGCTCGATCCCATGTTCGATCCGCTTCGCAGTGACCCGCGCTTCCAAAAGCTCTGCGAGGAAAAGCAGCCGTGAAGACACGAATTACACTAATCGTCACGAGACACGAATCGCACGAATTATCACGAATTAGGCTGATCAACTCGCGAAAGCTTTCGGAGTCAATTGGTGTGAATTAGTGGAATTCGCGTCTGCAAGCTAGTAGCTGGTTCGCTTCCCTTCCTTCTATTCAAAGCGATCCGTGAAATCCGCGTAATCCGTGGTCTCTGCAAAGAATTCAAACTTTCGCGCGTTATATCTCGCCTAATTTCCTGCAATACATGAGCGAACACTAAGCCCTTAAAAAGCCTTGTTATGTTTCGGCGAATTTGGTAAAAACGGACAAAGTTTAGCGAGAGGAGCTTGTCATACAGCGGCCATTCAGTTGGTGCGTGGGACGGGCGATAGCGACAATGGGTTTGCTGCTACCCTCCGGCTTATATGCTCAGGAACCAGCGCCTTCACCAGCCGGCGTGGCCGAATTGGAGCGTGTCATCGTCACTGGATCGAACATTCCGACAGCGGAAGAAACCGGGCCGAACCCGGTGGACACCTACCGGCCGCAAGACATTGAAAGGTTGGGGATCCGCAGCGCCCAGGATCTACAAACTTTTATACCACAAGAGGCGGGCGGCACGGTCAACTTGAACATCAGCAACGGTGGTGATGGCACCATCCAGTTCAACCTGCGCGGCTTGTTGCCCAAAGAGACCTTGGTTCTGATCGATGGCAAACGTGTCGCCTATGGTTCGTTGCGCGGATCCGGGCGCGGGCTTAGCGGAGGCGTCGACATCAACCTGATACCCTTCGTGATAATCGATCACATCGACATTCTGAAGGATGGCGCCTCGGCTGTGTACGGCTCGGACGCTGTGGCCGGAGTCGTCAACTACTTTTTGATACACAAATTCCGCGGCCTCGAGATCGGAGGAACTTACGGAAACACAAATCTTGGAGCCTCAAACGACATGGGTGAATGGGAGGCATGGTTGAAAGCCGGTACCGGCGATGACAAGACAGATATTGTGGTCATCGCCGATTTCTGGCAGCGTACCGGTGGGCTCTTCAGCCGCGATAGGGACATTTCTGCCAACTTCTTTCAGATACCCTTCGGAGGAATCGATGGACGCAGTGGAAATTTCCCCGGCTCCGTCGGCAGATTTCGCTTGCTTCCAAGCATGTTTTTCGGCCCGGGCGGTCTCCCAGTGACCGGCGTGAACACGCCGTTGCCACACTCGGCGCCGAACGCCGCGACTTCTCCCTTTTACAAAAACCCTTTTGTAATTAGTCCCAATGCATATCCTGGCGCGCCCGGTATCATCGGTCCCCATGCAACCAAGTTCCGTCCACAGACCGGCACTGACTACAAGGGCGGTGGCGATTACTTCTCCTATAACTCCGCCGCTTTCACGCCAGCCTTGCCGCCGGCCGATCGGCAGACCTTCTACGGCTCGTTCACTCGCGATCTGTGCGGCAAATACCTGGTGCTATTTGCCGACTTTAAATTTACGCGCTCGTTTTTCGATTCATCCTTTGCAGCGGTGCTGTTTTCACCCGACCCATTCAAGGCCCCGGACGGCACTAACTTGAGTCCAGCGGGTATCAGTGTGCCAATCCAGAACCCGTGGAATCCGTTTACGGTAGCAAACGCGACTTGGATAGCGCCCAGTGGCGAAGAAATCCCAGTCTACACCGGGGTTCGGTTTCGCGGTATTAATGATACCGGTCCAAGAAGTAGGAAGTTCAGTTACCTGGATACTTTATTTGATGTTGGACTCAAAGGCGAGATGGGTGAGTTTGGCGATTACTTCAAGACGTGGAACTGGGAACTTGGTTTCCGTTACTCGCGGAACGAGGGACAGGCGCCGTCCATTGGCGTGGTAAGCCAGCCTGGGCTGCGCGACGCGTTATTGGACACGGACCCCGCTACCGCGTTTAATCCGTTCCTGAATTTCAACGCCCACAATACCAGGGCGGCCAGGGCCAAAGTGTATGTTAACCTGAATGATTCCGGCGAGGTTGAGTTGCCTCTAGGTTACGCCACTATTAACGGCGACCTGTTTAATCTTCCTGCCGGGCCAGTCTCCTTTGCGCTGGGTGGCGAGTACCACGGGGAGCGATTCACGCGTGATCGTGACCCGCTCAATAACACGTTTAGCTCGATTGGCTCAAGTGATGGGCAAAGCTTCAAGGTGAACCGGGATGTCTGGGGAATTTACGAGGAAATACGAGTGGCCTTTACAAGCCCGACATGGAACTTCCCTGGTTTCTACAGCTTTGAAGTTGACTTTGCCGAGCGCGAGGAATGGTACAGCCAAAACACGTCTGCAGTTCTGCCTTCCGGGCTCTTTCCATTTCAGCCGACGGCACATTCTCAGTACAACGCGCAGAAGCCCAAGGTCTCTGTCCGATGGCAGCCTCTCGATCCCAAGTGGATAGGAGTTCTGACCTTACGGGGCAGCTACAGCGAAGCGTTTCATGCGCCGACACTGAACGAGCTGTCACCTATAAGCTCCCAGAGCTTTCCCGCGGTTGTAGATCCGTTTTCCTCTCAGACCGAGAGGCAGATCGAGCAGCGTATTCTCGGTAACCCCAATTTGCATCCGGAAGTAGCCTATGAATGGACCTACGGAGCGGTTTACAGCCCGACATGGTTCAAGGGCCTGACGCTGAGCGCGGATTGGTGGCATATTGACATGCGCGACATCGTGACGTTCCTCGGCGCGCAGTTTATTATCTCGAATAATATTCCCGGCCTGGTGGTTCGCGCGCCCAGCACCATTCCTGGTGAACTTGGTCCGGTGTTGTTGGTGAGCGATCCTAACGAAAACCTTGCGGGCGCGATTTTCGAGGGTCTGGACTACGAAGCGATCTATGTTCTGGATTCCTCAATCTTCGGCCACGGAGACTTTGGAAGGTTGACGGCCACTGTCAACGGGACCTACCTATCCCGGGCTGAGCTCCAAGTCAGGCCCAACACCAAACGCTTCGGTATCGCGGGTGAGTTCCTCTCGACATCGTTTACCCTGACTAACTCGCTGCCACGGCATCGGGCCAACTTTAGTCTCTTCTACGACGGTCCGGCTGACACGTGGCTGGGAGGTTTGGATGTCGGAGCGGTAGTCCACTTTATCAGTGACTACAACGATGACAATATCGACCTGACGGCATCGCCAAAGTCTAACATGCCGATAACAGGCGGGCCCAACAATCCCTCAGTCTATCCCTTCCGCGCGCGGAACGTTGACTCTTGGGTCACGCTGGACCTGATCGCTTCCTACACGTTCAACTTGCCGCCGCCGGCGCTAGCGGAGGTGCCTGGCTTCGCCAAGGATGGCGGGAAAAACGTGAGGATGAAGGATGGCAAGGAGAAACAAGTCCTGCCGGTGTCTACTGCCGAGTATGGCTGCAGCAACTGGAAATGGTGGCTCAACAATGTCACGATCAGTGCTGGATTACAGAACGTGACTGACGAAGATCCGCCGTTTGTGGCAGGCAGCTTTGAGAACGGCTACGACGAATCGCTGGCCACGATCAAAGGCCGGTTTTGGTACGTGCAGCTAAAAAAGAGATTCTAACCGAGCTGGAACAACTTACCCGGGATTTTCCGTCAGGAAATGTCCGTTTGCACGGGGCGAGCCGTGCTTCGAGAAAATTGTCGTCCCCCTCGTACCGAAAGAGAATTAACCACGGATTGCACTAATAACACGGATGTCAGGGCGCGACGCCCAGAATGGGTTTTAACAGAAGGCAGCTAAGATAACGAAGGTTTTTCTACTTTAGGCAAATCAGAATCTTCGTTTCCTTCGCTATCTTCTGTTTAGGATCTTCGCCTGTATCGGCCCTTATCCGTGACATCCGGGTGATCCGTGGTTCCCAAAGATTTCTGCGCCTTTCCGCGTAACGCACGGCCAAATTCTGCGGAGTACCTCAGTGAACGGCCAGAAATGACTCCTCACGATGAGAAGTCAAAGAAGGCCAAAATAATGAAAGGAAATTAAGCAATATGAAAAAACAAAACCCACTAACCAAACTCACGCTGTTACTCGCGGTGTTACTGACTCTTGGTGCGGCCCCGGCTGCCACCGACATTTCCGGAGCTCCGGCTGCGCCGACCCTGCCTCGAACATCGCTGATTCCTCTGCCCACCAGTGGCGTCCTTGGCGCACACGTCGTCTCCGTTCCGCCAAAGCCGAAAGCTCCGCAGATAATTCTCTACGATCAGTACAACAACGCTTCGGGCATGGCCAGCTTGTCGGCGACGTTTACCGACTTCCCCTTACACAGCTCCGATCTGGCCGACGACTTTGTGGTGCCCGGGGGTCAGACCTGGAATGTGCAGACGATCGACGCCGACGGGTTGTACTTCAACGGCCCCGGGCCTGCCACCGATTGGAATGTCTTCATTTACGCTGACAACGGGGGCCTTCCTGGCGCGCAAATTTTCAGCGCGCTAAACCAGCCAGTCTCGGTAATCGGCAGCACCTTCACGGTCAACCTGCCAAGCCCGGCCGTCCTCACCGCTGGGCACTATTGGATCGAGATCCAGGCCAACATGACCTTCAATACAGAGGGCGAATGGGGTTGGACCGACCGCACGGTGCTGTCTAACTCTCCTGCAGCCTGGCAGAATCCCGGCGGCGGCTTCGGAGTCTGCCCCACCTGGACGCCGAAGCTGACCTGCATACCCAACGCAGGCGGACCCGACCAGGTTTACCGGATTAATGGTACGCTACTGAGGGAAACACCGACGCCGAGACCGCGTCCGACACCACCGCCCCGTCCGTAGCTCGTAGCGGCTAACTCGAACGGTTAAAGCGGGAACTTGCGATAGAAACTCGCGAGTTCCCGCAGTGGCGTGCCAGGGCAGCTTTGCTGCTGAGTTCCTCCTGTGGCGCTCTGAATCGGCATCACCGATAAGCCAGAACGCGTAGCGCCGGACTTGTAGGGCGTCCGCCGCGGCGGACGCCGCGAACAAGGCCTTTCGGTATCTTTCGTTTCCTTCTCTTAGAAAATTCGCTCCGTGACATCCGGGCCTGCTACGCCGGAGGTCGCCGCGGCGACCGAAGGCGGGTAATCCGGCCTGCCACGCCGTAGCGTCGGCGTAGGCGGGTTCTGAAGTTTTTCTGCACTTTCCGCGTAACGCACCGCCAGATCCTGCGGAGTACATCAGTGAACGGCCAGAAATGAGTTCTCAATAACGAGAAATCAAAGAAGGCCAAAACAATGAGAGGAAGCCAACCAATATGAAAAGGTTTGATTCTTGTGTGAAAACGAAAAACAAAATCAGTGGTTACATTCTGCGCAGTAGCGCAGCCGCGCTCCTTTTTTCATGTGTAGTTGTCGCCATCTCCTCGGCGATCGATCGACCCGACCATCCTCCGAAGTTTCCAACTCCGCAGAATAACACCGCCTCCGGCGTGAATGCACACGAGAGTGCCGCGCCCGTGGCCGGGTCTGTGATCCGACGCAACCGAACGCTGACGTTCGCGGATCGCGTCGCTTATCAGCGAGCGATCGAAGAAGTCTATTGGCAACACCGCATCTGGCCGAAAGCAAACGCCGGCCCCAAGCCGCCGCTGGACAAGGTGATGTCGCAGGCGCAGATCGAGAAAAAGGTGGAAGATTATCTGCACAACTCGCAAGCGCTGGCGGATTACTGGCAACGGCCGATCACTCCCGACCAACTCCAAGCCGAGATGGAGCGAATCGCCAGTCACACCAAGCAACCCGGAGTGCTGCGCGAGATCTTTTCCGCGCTGGGCAATGATCCCTTCGTGATCGCCGAGTGTCTGGCCAGACCTGTGCTGGCCGAACGCTTAGGCACGGAGTTGAACAATGAAGGCAGCGTGAAGCTAACGAGAATCGCGTGGCGAAAACAGCCATTGCAGTCCTGGGTCGATAAAGCCGAAGCGCAAGTGCCGGTGACAATGGCGGCAGTGAGCGCCAGCTACACGCTTCCTGTGATAGCGAGTCCGTCGGATGCTTGCACGGACGACACGTGGACCCCCACCAGCCTTAACAACGTGCCCGAAGCCCGAGAGCTTCACACGGCAGTCTGGACGGGCAGCGAGATGATCATCTGGGGCGGATTCAACGGCGGCGGCGAGTTGATCACCGGCGGGAGATACAACCCCAGCACCGATAGTTGGACAGCAACCGCCAACGTGCCGGGCCCCCGGCGAGAGCACACGGCGGTCTGGACCGGCACCGAGATGATTGTCTGGGGCGGAACTGTACGCTGCGACCCGAACCGCTGCCTTTTGAATACCGGCAGCAGATATAACCCCATGACAAACAGTTGGACAGCGACCAGTACTACGAACGCGCCCGATGGCCGAGCGGATCACACGGCGGTTTGGACCGGCAGCGAAATGATCGTCTGGGGCGGATACGATAACGTCGCCGGCTATTCGAATACTGGTGGGCGATACAATCCCAGCACCGACAGTTGGACAGCCACCAGCCTCACCAACGCTCCTGATCCCCGATCCTATCACCCGGCAGTGTGGACCGGAACTGAAATGATCGTCTGGGGCGGATTTGACGGCAACATCCAACCCCCCTTTATTAACACCGGCGGCAGATACAATCCCAGCACCGACAGTTGGGCAGCCACCAGCCTCACCAACGCGCCCGAGGCGCGATACTATCACACGGCCGTATGGGACGACGGCGCCAGCGAAATGATCGTCTGGGGCGGACAGGGCGGTCCCGGCTATTTGAATACCGGCGGTAGATACGACCCGAGCACTGACAGTTGGACAGCCACCAGCACCACTAACGCGCCCGCTGGCCGAGAAGATCACACAGCAGTCTGGACCGGCAACGAGATGATCGTCTGGGGCGGACAGGGCGGTCCCGTCCGTTTGAACACCGGCGGCAGATACGATCCGAGCGCTGACAGTTGGACAGCCACCAGCACCACCAACGCGCCGGCTGCCCGCCGCGAGCACACGGCAGTCTGGACTGGCAGTGAAATGATCGTTTGGGGCGGGTTTTATAATCCCCCCCCTTATTTTAACACCGGCGGCAGATACTGCGCGACTGCACCGGGCGCGACACCCACGCCTACAGCGACAGCTTCGCCCACGCCGACACCAACGCCGACGGCATCACCAACGCCCACGTGCACGCCGATCGTGATCAACGGAAGCATCACTGACACCGATCCGTCAGAGCCCGTCCGAGTCTCCCGCGATGATCCTCAGAGCGCCTGCGGGGCGCCGCAAACCTGTACCACGACTGGTACGGGCCCTTATCATTACAATGCCTACACGTTTACCAATACGACTGACTCGACGCAGTGCGTATCGGTGACGTTGGATCCGATGACTTGCACGGGGACGCATTACCTCCAATCCGAGGCCTACCTGGGCAGCTTTGTTCCTCCCAACCCTTGCACAAACTATCTGGCAGATATCGGGAACAGTACGATTCCGCCCAAAACCTATTCCTTCTACGTCCCGGCCGGTCAGACGTTTGTTGTCGTGGTAAACGAAACGTTTTCCAATGCGGGTTGCGTTGGGTACCAGCTGACGATCACAGGAATATGTGGCGGAGGTACATCCACTCCGACGGCTACGGCGACGGCTACATTCACGCCTACACCAACACCCGCAGCTACGCACACGCCTACCGCGACCCCAACGGCGACAGCCACGGCGACGGCAACACCAACTCCTACGCCTACACCTACTTCCACGCCCACGCCTACTGCAACGCCGACACCGAGGCCGACGCCTACACCAAGGCTTTCGCCCACACCCAGGCCTCGGCCCACGCTGGCGCCGCCCCCGTAGACGCGAACAAACGTTTGGAATCGGCACCACCGATAAGCCAGAACGCGTAGCGCCGGACTTGGAAGGCGTCCGCCGCGGCGGACGCCGCGAAAGGCCTTTCGGTATCTTTCGCTTCCTTCTCTTAAAAAATTCGGTCCGTGACATCCGGGCCTGCTACGCCGGAGGTGGCCGCGGCGACCGAAGGCGGGTAATCCGCGGCCTGCCACGCCGTAGCGCCGGCGTAGGCGGGTTCTGAAGTTTTTCTGCACTTTCTGCGTAACGCAGCGCCAGATCCGGCGGAGTACATCAGTGAAAGGCCACAAATGAGTTCTCAATGACGAGAAATCAAAGAAGGCAAAAAGAAGAAAAGGAAAATTAGATTATGAAAACTCAAAATATTCAGCTCGAACCAGCAGGTCCACGCATCACTTCGACAAATGCGGGACTTCTGATCCGATTGAACACTTACCGGGCAGCAGTCCTTGCTCTCTTTTTCGCCGGCATAACTCTGCTTGGCACAAGCGCTGCATCGGCGGCCACAATCACCGTGATCAACACCAATGACAGCGGCCCAGGCTCGCTGCGGCAGGCGCTTTCAGACGCAAACAACGGCGACACGATCAATTTCAATTCGTCGCTCAACGGGCAGAGAATCACGCTGACCAGCGGCCAACTGGTCGTGAACAGGAACCTGAAAATCGGGGGCCTTGGCGCGAACAATCTGACAGTGGACGGCAACGCCAACGACCGCGTGTTTTACATCAATTTCAACAACACCGTCACCATCTCCGGCCTGACTATCACAAACGGTCATGCTCAGCTCGGCGGCGGCATCTACAACCAGGGGGGCTTCAAAGGTGCCACCCTGACGGTCAGCAACTGTGCGATTAGCGCCAACGAAGGCGCCGGCATCATCAACACCGCGGCCGGGACGCTGACGGTGAACAACAGCACTCTGAGCGGCAACGAAGGCGTCGGCATCTTCAACGACGGCCACCTAGCCAGCGTGACACTGACGGTGAACAACAGCACTCTGAGCGGCAACGGAGGCGCCGGCATCGTCAACGCGGGTACAGGCGGCTTCGGTGCGACGCTGACGGTGAACAACAGCACTCTGAGCGGCAACCAAAGCGGCGGCATCTACAACACGGGTTACGGTACCGACTTCAACGGAGGCAGCGCGACACTGACGGTAACCAACAGCACCTTGAGCAGCAACTCGACGTTCCATGGCGGCGGCATCTACAACCAGGGGGGCCCCTTTGGCGGCGCGTCGGTGACGATCACCAACAGCACAGTGAGCGGCAACTCGGCCAACGCCGGCGGCGGCATCTACAACGTGGGGAGCTTCGACGGCAGCGCGACGGTGACGATCACCAACAGCACCTTGAGCGGCAACTCGGCCTCCCAAGGCGGCGGCATCTACAACTATGGCGGCAGCATCTACACTACGTCGCTGATGATCGGAGACACGATTCTCAACGCTGGAGCTTCGGGCGAAAATATTTACAATGCGTCCGGCACGGTTAGCTCGCTCGGCTACAACCTGAGCAGTGATAACGGCAGCGGCTATTTGACTGGTCCGGGCGATCAGATCAATACCGATCCGATGCTTGGTGCTCTGCAGGGCAACGGTGGACCAACCTTCACGCACGCGCTGTTGCCCAGCAGTCCTGCCATCGATGCCGGCGCCCCGAGCTTCACTCCGCCGCCGTTCTACGACCAGCGCGGCCCCGGGTTTAATCGCGTCGTCAACGGTCGGATCGACATCGGGTCGTTTGAAGTGCAAGGACCAACACCGACACCTACTCCTACACCAACACCAGCGTTGTGGTGACCCTAGAACCTGGCTTAGGATACGCAGTAGGGGAACCTAGCTCAGCTCAAATGATGATTAAGCCTTGACCTTAAATCTTCGGACAGGCGATAAATTGAGACGCAACACGTTCACAATCTGCCGCCACGCTTCTGAAGCGTGACGGCTTTCGTTTGGGCAGTGAACCCATGCAACTTCACAACAACAGTTCCACCCGGCGCGCCCGGCCGTCTCGCCTACCATCATTTTTCCATCCCCGCCACGTGCTCTGCGTGGTGGTGGTGGCCATGACTGTGGAGGGACGGGCGGAAGCGTAGGAAGAACTGGAATGCGTAGCCGAGATCGTCGCCGTAGTAGCGGTCGAGACTGTCGGGGCGGTCGTTGATGGTGAATTGGGTGCCGAGACCGATGTCGATGCCGTTGCCGTGCGACAAGTCGCGGACGTAACCTAGCGAGTACCCGCTCACTGGAAAAATTTCGGACTCATCGAACGGCTTGAGGACTAGTTCGTGGCCGGATTTTTGCACGCGTTCCCAGCGAAAATAAACCGTGTCGCGGCCACGCTGATAATTTGATTCGATCAGGAACGATTGCGTTTTGCCTTCCTCAGTCGCGTTGTTCTGGCCCCAGACAAACGTGTTTGACCAGTTGGTATCGTGGCCGAGCGGAAGGTTGTAAATGGCCGAGGCAGTGGTGCGATGGATTTTGGTTTCGGGATGGAGTTCTTCAGGACTCTTGATGTAACCGTACGAAACTTGCAGCGCCAGATTTCGTGTCGGGTTCCAGGAGAGGCGGCCGCTGTATGAATCAAAAAGCGGCCGGTCGAAATCGTATCGGTCTTCATCTGGCTCGCGCCCGGTGAAGATGCTGCCCTCGAGTTTTATATCGCGCCATTGCAGGCCGAGGGTCGCAACGCCAAATGTGATGTGCGTGGAATCCTGCCAGTGATGTCCGATCGGCGCATCTGGATCGTCCATTGCCGACGGGCGATGCATGAATGCTGGCGGACCGAGCGCCGGCTCACCCGGATAACCGAAATAGATGTACGCGCTGAGATCGCGCTCGAATTTTTGCGATAGGCTGAACGAAAGTTCGTCGAAGAGATCGTGCGGATGTTGGCGGTCGTGCAATGCCTCTCCGTTCCACGATTCACCGGTTTGAAACAGAAGCGGATAACCGCGTCCGCCTTCAGTGAGCGGATCGAGGCTCATCATTAAGCGCGAGCCGAACTGAGTGCTTTCGCCGAACGGATGGGAAAACATTGCCATGAACCAGTTGGGCGCGTCGAGCCGATCATCGCCGCGCCGCGTGCTCACGTTTGTGTAGCGCGGGAAAATCGCGCCGTGCAACATCAGCATGTTCTCGCTGAACATGAACATGTGCACGTACATTGGCGACGAATCCGGCAGCCAGCTTGTGCCCGAGCCTTCGCGGCTCATCGGATCAGCGAGATCGATGGTGGAGTGCATCTCCATCTGCATTTTTTGGTGCTCATGCTCGCCTGCCGCGCCGTGGGTCGCCGCGGCGACCGAAGGCGGGTGATCGTGCTCGTGGCGTGGGCGATTGGGGTCAATCGCCTCTACCTTGGACGTTGAGCGTTGGACGTTGGACGTTCGGCGTTTCTTCTCTTTCACTGGCACAAGTTTCATACCGCATTTCGGACAATTTCCCGGATGATCAGTTATGACTTCGGGATGCATCGGGCAGGTGTAATTCTGCATCTTTTCCTTCTTCTGCTCTTGCTCCTGCTCGTGCTCGCGCCCCTGAGCGTACGCTTGCTCGGTCTGGTGCTCGCGATGTGAGTGCTGTGCAATCACCGTGTGGGTCACCGACAGCACAAGCGCGCTCGCGATTATGGCTGCAATGTGTTTTCGCATTTTCGTCTGGTTGTAGGGCAGGCGCCTGGCCTGCCAGCGGGGAACACGGCAACCGCAGCGGTTGCCCTACAAACAGCACGCAGTTGCAACTGCTCTACGCCGGGAAAGGCGGAGCGTGAGCGAGAAGGCTCTGCTGCAAGATCAATTCAGCGAACGAAAATGCGCCGGGTGGTCCAGTGTCGAGTAATAGCGGCGCAACAGCCCGCGACGAATACACAATGAACGCGCCCGCCTGAACGGGAAAATTCGCGTCGCAGAATTTCGCATCATCGCGTGCCCAATTTTTTATTTTCGCGAGAACAACGGCGCGCAGAATTTTGCAGCACTGCACCTGCGATGATTGTTCCTTTTGTTTCGCAGGCTTGGAATGGAATGGGCACTCTGTTTGCGCCTTGTCGATTTCCGTTGCGACCGCCGCGAACGCGCAATGATTCGAAACCGCGATCCATGAGCAGATCGCAATGGCAACGGCAACGCAGCGTGTGGTCGCGTTCACATCCTCCAAATAGTTTCCGCGGCGCGAGTATTCAAATGTTTTCTTGTGTAGGATTAGCGACTGGCGCGATTTCACCGGGGGCAATCCCACCTGGCGGAACGATTTCGCTTGGTTCGATTGGTTTGCCGCTTGGCTGATCAAATTGCGGTTGTTGCACGCGCAGCGCCAGCAACATCGCAGTGAACAATAGCGCCGCTGCAAAATAGTAAGGCGCACCGGGAATATGAGACGCGCGCTTTGGATCGATGAACCACGCGAATATTCCCGAGAACAAAAAAGGTCCGATCACGAACGCAATGGATCGGAGGCTCTGAATCGCTCCCTGCAATTCGCCTTGTTCACGCTCACTAACGCGATGAGTCATCATGCCTTGCGCTGCCGGGAACGAAATGTTCCACATCGAAATCACTGGGATCGACGCGATGTAAACCAAGCTCGTTCTAGCGAGACCGGCGATGACCATTCCCACTGCGCCAAAGAACTGGCCGATATAAAGTGTGCGGCGTTCACCGAGCCACGCCACGATGCGACCGGTGAGTCCACCGGAAATCGCCGCCGTGAAAATGCCCACGACCGCGAGCGAGGCGCCGATCATCGTTTGGCTCCACGAATAACGATAAATCGCGTAGAGCGCCCAGATCACGAAAACCTCGTGCGAGACGTAGGCAAGAAATTGGAGGCTCGCGAGCTTCCACAGCTCCGGATGTGAGCGAAGCAACACCAGCGATCCGATGGGATTTGCGCGGCGCAACGTGAATTCCTTGCGATGTTCGTCTCGCAGCGATTCGGGAACGAAAATGTAACCATAAAGCCAGTTGGCCAGACTGAATCCAGCCGCGACCCAAAACGGAAGCCGAACATCAATGTCGCCCAATGGGCCGCCAATTCCGGGGCCGAGAATAAACCCGACTCCGAACGCTACGCCGATCATACCGAAAGCCCCGGCACGTTTTTCTTTCGGTGTCACGTCTGCTATGTAGGCCATCGCTGTTGGAATACTGGATGCAGTGATTCCAGAGATGATGCGTCCGAGAAAGAGCCATCCGATCGTGGGCGAGAGCGCCATCACGATGTAGTCGAGGCCGAGACCGAGGTTCGACAGAAGAATCACCGGCCGGCGGCCGTATTTGTCGGACAAAACACCGAGCACCGGTGAGAAGAAGAATTGCATCAGGGCAAACACGGTGCCGAAAATGCCATTCCACGTTGCGGCCGAGTTCATGTTGCCGCCGAGGAAATCGAGAATCAATTTCGGCAACACCGGCGCGATCAACCCCAGCGCCAACATGTCGAGCATGACCGTGACGAAGATGAATGGAATTGCAGCCTGGCGATTTTTCATTGCGCGCGAAGTATCAACGCAACGTTGTAGCCGCGGTTGTGTCAACCGCCGCTGATCTGTAACCACATCAATGGTCCGGCTTTCCTATCTCTTGCTGAAAACGGAAGTGCGGGAGAGATCATGGGTGGATCGGTTTCTCCGAAGACGCAAGTACCAGGCGGGCAGGCCGCATGTCAACGCGTTGAGGACAACGCGTTCTACCTTGGCTATTTTGCGCGGTGACGCCGCTCTCTTATCTCTCACCGAAAACGGAAGTGCGAGAGAGTAAAATTCATGGGCGCGGTCTCTTCGCGGTTGTCGATATTTCCAAAGACGAGATCGTCTCCGTGAAGGGCGGTCACATTGTTGATCGAAAAACTTTGCGTGAAAAAATCACGCCGGTGCTTGGTTCGGTGGAAATTCAGATCGGTGGTGACTTGTTCATCGCGCCGGTAAGCGATGAAGAGCGCGAGTCGTCGATGTTGTATTTGAATCATTCATGCGATCCGAATCTCGGCATGCGAGGCGAGATCACCTTCGTGGCCATGCGTGAGATTCGCGCTGGCGAAGAACTCACACACGATTGGGCGATGACCGACGACGACGATTATTCCATCGAATGCAACTGCGGCGCGGCGAACTGCCGGAAAACCTTAACAGGCAAAGATTGGCAACACCGGGATTTGCAGAAGCGTTACGCCGGTTATTTTTCAGTCTATCTTGCGCGCAAAATTGCCGAAGTGGGGCGATAAATGCCGCGCAAGGAGTTCCGATTCCGTCGTCATGAAAAAGTTCTTATTAAGTTGGGTCATCGCAGGGGCCGCTCTGGCCGGAATGGCTGGTTGCGCGCAGATAAAGAAGCCCGCGGCGCAAGTGAGGGCGGTGCCGGCCGGTGTGCGTTTCGACCAAGTCGGCTCGGTCAAACTGTTTCCCGGTGAGCCATGTACGCCGCAGATCATGTTTAATTTTCGGAGCGCAGGGTCGACGGTCTGGCTCGGTGCGCCAAAGCACGAAACGAAAATACTCACTGAAGCGGCAAAGAATAGCCGGCGAGTCCATATTTCTGGAAAATGGCGACGTGGCGGACAATCGAGCTGCAGCTACGTTGAAGTCATGAGCGCGGAGGTAACGAGATGAAATCAAACGAAATCGAGGAAACGCGAGGAACAATCGGACCAATTGCAATTCGCGCGCTAGCTGTAGGCGCGCAATCAATCGGCGCGATTGCAGTCGGCGCTGTTGCGCTGAGCGCAGTCGCGATCGGATTCATAGCGATTGGCCGGCTCGTCGTCGGCCGCGCAAAAATCAAGCGATTGGAAATTGGCGAGCTAAGAGTGACTCGGTTGCACGTGACCGACTCTATGGTCACGCCGAATCAGTAACGGTAATGCTCTGACTTGAACGGGCCCTCGATAGGAATGCCGAGGTATTCGGCCTGCTTCTCGGAGAGCTTTGTAAGTTTGACGCCGATTTTCTCCAAATGCAGGCGCGCGACTTCTTCGTCGAGTTTCTTCGGTAAAACGTAAACGCCGACTTTATAGGTGTCGCGGTTTTTCCACAGATCCAATTGTGCGAGAACCTGATTGGAAAATGAATTGGACATGACAAAGCTCGGGTGACCTGTGGCGCAACCGAGATTCACCAGGCGCCCTTCGGCGAGCAGGAAAATTTCGCGCCCGTTCGGGAATGTGTATTTGTCCACCTGCGGTTTGATGTTGGTTCTCTTCACGCCTTTGGCTTCGTTGAGAGCGTCCACTTGAATCTCGTTGTCGAAATGGCCGATGTTCGCGACGATGGCCTGATCTTTCATGCGCTGCATGTGTTCGAGCGTAATCACGTCAAGATTGCCGCTCGCCGTGATGTAAATGTCGCCGCGGCCGAGCGTGTCTTCGATAGTCGTGACCTCGTAGCCTTCCATCGCAGCTTGTAATGCGTTGATAGGATCAACTTCGGTAATGACAACGCGCGCCCCCTGTCCGCGCAACGATTGCGCGCAGCCTTTACCGACGTCGCCGTAACCGCAAATAACGGCGACTTTTCCGGAAAGCATGACGTCGAGTGCGCGATTCAATCCATCGACCAGCGAATGCCGGCAGCCGTAAAGATTATCGAACTTCGATTTGGTGACTGAATCGTTGACGTTGATCGCTGGAACGAGCAACCGTCCTTCCTCGTGCATCTTGTAAAGACGACGCACTCCGGTGGTGGTCTCCTCCGAGACGCCGCGCCAATCCTTCACGATCTCGTGCCAGCGATAGGGATTCTCGCGCTGAATTTCGAGCAGCAGATCCTTGATGACTTGCTCTTCTTTGTTCGCCGATTTCGTCTTCGCCCAATCGCTGCCTTCTTCCAGTTCGTAGCCTTTATGAATGAGCAACGTTGCATCGCCGCCATCATCAACCACGAGCTGCGGGCCTTTGCCTTCGGGGTGCGAGATTGCGCGATACGTGCACCACCAGTAGTCCTCGAGCGATTCGCCTTTCCACGCGAACACAGCTATGCCGCGTTTGGCCATGGCCGCCGCAGCATGGTCTTGCGTGGAAAAAATATTGCAGCTTGCCCAGCGTACACTCGCTCCAAGATCGGTAAGTGTCTCAATCAACACCGCGGTCTGGATCGTCATGTGCAACGATCCAGTGATGCGCACGTCCGCCAGCGGTTTTTGCGGAGCATATTTTTCGCGGATCGCCATCAGCCCGGGCATTTCCTTTTCCGCAATAGAAATTTCTTTGCGACCAAAGTCGGCCAATGAAATATCGGCGACTTTGTAATCGGTTTCGGTTCGTTCGATTGTCGATGTTTTCATAAAACGATTTCTTCAAGGTTGTCCGCAGATTTCGCAGATTTACGCAGATTCTCAGAGGCGGTTCTGACCAGGCGCTTAAACTGCAGACTGGCTGCGCCAAAATTCAGCAGCAGGCCACGCTGCAGACCGGTCGCCTTGAGCTCATTGATCAACTGGGCGTCATCTGCACGCGTGAGTTCAGCAATTGCCTTCGTCTCAACAAGAAAATCTTCATAGCAGATAAAATCAGCTCGGTAACCGCACGTGAGCCGTTTGCCTTTGTATCGCACCGGAAGGGGGACCTCAGCTCGAAATGCAATTTCTCGCTCTTGGAATTCAAGGGCTAAAGCACATTGATAAACCGCTTCTAGAAATCCGAATCCGAGCTCGCGACGCACTTCCATTGCGGCTCCGATGATTGCATGGCTCTGTTGATCCTTTTGCATTCTAATCTGCGTAAATCTGCGAAATCTGCGGATTACTTTGCTCTCTTCTTCAGCTCGGCGGCCCGATCGGTTTTCTCCCAAGTGATATCGGGATCGTCGATTTTGCCGAAGTGGCCGTAATTCGTGGTCTTGGAATAAATCGGGTGAAGAAGGTTAAGCTGTTTGATGATGTCGGCCGGTTTGAAGCTGAACGTGCCGAGCACGGCCCGTTCGATTGCTTCTTCATTAACTGCATGCGTGCCGAACGTGTCGATGTGAACACTGAGCGGCTCCGGATGGCCAATGGCATAGGCGAATTGCACTTCGCATTTTTTCGCCAAGCCTGACGCCACCACATTTTTGGCAACCCAGCGCCCCATGTAAGCAGCGCTGCGATCGACTTTGCTCGGATCTTTCCCCGAGAACGCGCCTCCGCCGTGCCGGCCCATTCCGCCATACGAATCGACGATGATTTTGCGCCCGGTTAGGCCGGCGTCGCCCTGAGGGCCGCCGACTACAAAGTTGCCAGTCGGATTGACGAGAAATTGCGTCTTCTCAGTTAACATCTCTTTGGGCAGCACTTTCTTGATCACCTCCTCGATGACGAAACTGCGGAGTTCCGAATGCTTCACGTCGCGCGAGTGCTGGGTCGAAACAACGACGCAAGAAATGCCGATAGGTTTGCCGTTTTCGTAGATCACTGAAACCTGCGATTTAGCGTCAGGCCGCAACCAGCCGACTTTGCCGTTCTTGCGAATATGGGTGAGTTCCCGCCCCAGCCGATGCGCAAACATGATAGGCGCTGGCATCAGCTCCGGCGTCTCGTCGCACGCGTAGCCGAACATCAATCCCTGATCGCCCGCGCCTTGTTCTGCGGTGTCCTTACCTTCAACTGAGCGGGCGTCCACGCCCTGCGCGATATCGGGCGATTGTTTAGTAATGATGTTGGTGATGAAAATTTTGTCGGCGTGAAATACGTCGTCGTCATTGACGTAACCGATGTCGCGGACCGTGTCGCGCACGAGCTGTTCCACAGGCAGGACACTCGCCAGCGGCTTATCTTCAGACAGGCTCGGAATCGTGATCTCGCCACCTACGATGACGATGTTGCTTTTGGCGAAGGTTTCGCAAGCCACGCGACTGCGCCGATCCTGCTCGATGCACGCGTCGAGCACGGCGTCTGAAATGGCGTCGCAAACTTTGTCGGGATGACCTTCACCGACTGATTCGGAGGAGAAGATGTAACGGCGGGACATGGCTCAAAGAACGTGATTCGTTAAACTGTTACAAGGTTAAATCGGATTGGCCGAGGGACGAGAGTTCAACCGTTGTAACGATTTAACGTTCTAACGATGTAACGTCGTCGCCAGACATATTGACCAATCATGATGCGTCGATATATCGTAGGCTCCAACCATGGCGTCAACTATTAATTTGTTGCGGTTGCTTGCGGATCCGACACGTCTGCGGCTGCTGCTGCTTCTCGAACAGGAAGAACTTTCGGTCGCTGAATTGCAGCAAATTCTCGGGATGGGCCAGTCTCGCATCTCTGGTCATCTCGCTCAGTTGAAGCGGGCCGGGGTGGTAGCCGATCGCCGCGTCGGAAAGAATGTTTATTACGGCGCGAACCACAATGGGCAGAAGGCGAAGCGTGAGCGTGTGGCGGAGATCACTCGACTCCTCGCGCGCGAACTGCCCGAAGGCTCGCGCGATCGCACAAGTCTGAAGCTTGTGCTCCAGAAGCGGCAGGATAAGGCGCGGAAATACTTCGATGAACTCGCTGGCAAATTCGGTAGAGGCTATGTGCCGGGGCGATCGTGGCAGGCGCTTGCGCACACGCTGATCACGTTGCTCCCACCGTTGACCGTCGCCGATCTGGGAGCAGGCGAGGGGACTCTCTCGCAATTGCTGGCAAAACGAGCGCGCAAAGTTATTGCCATCGATAATTCGCCAAAGATGGTCGAGTTTGGGTCGCAACTGGCGAAGAAACACGGGTTCAAGAACCTTGAGTACCGGCTGGGTGATATTGAGGACCCGCCGATCGCGAAAAACAGCGTGGACCTTGCGATCCTCAGCCAAGCTTTGCACCACGCCATTCATCCCGAGCGCGCCATTAGCGCTGCGCACCGGATTTTGAAACGCGGCGGGCGCCTGGTGATTCTCGATCTATTGAGCCATCGGTTCGAAAAGGCGCGTGAACTTTACGCGGACCACTGGCTCGGATTCAGCGAAGTGCAGTTACATCAACTCCTCGAGAAAAGCGGCTTCCGGGATATCGAGGTCAGTGTCGTTTCCCGGGAAAAGCAGAGCCCGCATTTTCAGACTGTCTTTGCAGGCGGCGTTAAGTGAACGCCGGGGCTGGATCGGCTGTCAATAAGTCAGCCCCTTGGTTTTATGGTCTCGACCGAGAAATCTGTAGCCTTGCCCGGGTTCCTTGGAGAAGTGAGACGGCGCAAGGTGTATCGGGTGGCTGCGGCCTACATCATCGCAGCGGGCGGCATTATTCAATTGGCTTCGGCGGCGTTTCCGGCATGGGAATTACCGAGCTGGACCTTGCGCCTGCTTATCGTGTGTTTGCTGATGGGATTTCCGGTGGCGCTCATGCTTGCGTGGGCGTTCGACATTACCGCGAGTGGGATTCAGGCCACCCCTGATGTGGCGGCGTCCAGCCGGCACACGCGTCGTAACATGATCCTGCTTGTCGCGTGTGGGTTAATTCTTTCCGCCGGTGCGGGGTTCTTTCTGCTGCCACGGGTCGCCGCGCACAAGGTTGACAGGTCCATTGCGGTGTTGCCTTTCCAAAACCTGAGCGATGACAAGGAAAATGCCTACTTCGCGGACGGCGTTCAGGATGATCTGCTCACGAACCTGTCGAAGATCGGCGATCTGAAGGTGATTTCGCGCACATCCGTGATGCCGTATCGCGCCACGCAATCTAGTGCTCGCGAAATTGGAAAGGCGCTCGGCGTCGGCACTATTCTGGAAGGGAGTGTACGCCGCTCGGGAAACTGGGTGCGAGTGAATGTGCAATTAATCAATGTTGCGAACGACCAGCACATCTGGGCGGAAGACTACGACCGGGAGCTGACGGACGTGTTCGACATTCAAAGTGATCTCGCTCAAAAAATAGCCGGCGAGCTGCGCGCTAAATTGTCGCCCACCGAGAAGGCGCAGATTGAACGCAAGCCGACTGAGAACAGCGAAGCGTACCTGGCTTTTGTGGAGGGGCACGATTTGCTTACGCGGCCAGATAGACTCCGCCCCGACACTGAAAAGGCTGAGCAGCTCTTTGAGAGAGCGACCAGGCTCGATCCTAATTTTGCCAAGGCCTTCGCAGCATTGGCGTGGGTCGAAGACTGGATGTATCACACTTTCGATCCCACACCCGCGCGTAAAGCAAAAGCGCACGCAGCGGCTGTAGAAGCGCTTCGATTAGAGCCGGACCTGGCCGAGGCACATTTGGCTCTGGGCTTTTACCATTATTACTGCGAGCGCGATTATCAGCGCGCTTTGGACGAATTCGCGATCGCCAGGAAAAGTTTGCCAAACTCTGCCGATGTTTATCTCGCTATTGGGGCGATTCAGCGCCGCCAGGGCAAATGGGCCGAATCCACTGCGAACATGGAGAAAGCAGCCTCCCTGAGTCCAAGGGATGCGTTTCTTCTCGTGAATCTTGCTGACAATTATCGCGCCACTGATGACTTCGAAAAGGCGGACAGTCTTTTCGATCGCGCGATCGAAGCTGCGCCGAACTCAGTCAGCGCCCGTACGGGCAAGGCGATGCTCGCCGTAGACTTAAAGGGCGATCTGTCCGAGATCGATAAACAGTTGGCGCACATACAGCCGGGCACTGGTTCTGATGCGGAGGGTATGATCGGCCGGGCGTACCTCTTGATGCTGCAACGAAAATTTCACGACGCCGTGGCGCTTCTAAAACAGTTGCCCGGCGACGCTCGCAGCGATGACAAACCGAAGGAGTATCTAGAGGGCGCTCTTTACACTTTCGTGAATGACAAAGAGCATGCGCGTTCGGCGTTTCAACGTGCTCGTTCGATTCTAGAGAACGCGATACAAGAAGGCTCTGATGATGCGTCGCGTCACATGGCGCTGGGGATGGTTCTTGCCGGTCTGGGTGAAAAAGATGCGGCCATCGCCGAAGGGAAACGCGCCATGGCGCTCCTTCCCGAATCGCAAGACGCCTTGGATGGGCCAAAAATGACGCTCACGCTGGCACAAATTTACGCTTGGACGGGCGAAAACGATGCGGCTCTTGATCTTCTTGAACGCTCGTTGATTACTCCAGCCGGAGTCACGGTCTCTTCACTGAAACTTAATCCGATTTGGGATCCGCTGCGATCTGATGCCCGTTTTCAGGTCTTAATCGAGGTCGCGCAAAAGCCTGATGGCACGTTGTCGATGAATTGCCGGTGACGAGCGATTCACTTTTTGGAGCGCGCAATCGACTGATCAAAGTGAATGTCGCGCATCGATTTGTGTCTATATCTAGGGCTGCATTATAGTTCCACGAATCAAAACTCTTCTTATGACAAGCTTCTTCGAGGAGGTAAAACGGCGCAAAGTTTATCGGGTGGCGGCGGCCTATATCATCGCTGCCGGCGGCATAATTCAACTGGCTTCGGCCACATTTCCAGCATGGGAATTGCCGAACTGGGTGCTGCGCCTGGTGATTCTGTTGGTGCTCGTCGGATTTCCGATTGCGCTGATTCTTGCGTGGGCGTTCGACATCACGGCGCAAGGGATTCGAGCCACGCCTGACACAGCCGCGCCGAGAACGCGTCGTCGTCGGAACGTGATCATGCTGATCGCAACCGGCATGGTTATTTCCGCCGCCACAGGCTTCTTCCTGCTGCCTCGCGTTGCCGCGCACAAGGTCGATAAATCAATTGCCGTCCTGCCATTTGAAAATCTGAGCGATGAAAAGGAAAACGCCTATTTCGCCGACGGCGTGCAGGACGACGTGCTTACTAACTTGTCGAAGATCAGCGATCTAAGGGTGATTTCGCGCACGTCGGTGATGCAATATCGAGGGCGGCCGACGAACCTTCGTGAAATCGGTAAGGCGCTCGGTGTTTCCAACATTCTTGAGGGAAGTGTACGCCGCTCGGGAAACTGGGTGCGCGTGAACGTGCAATTAATCGATGCCAACACCGATGAGCATATATGGGGCAAAAATTATGATCGCGATGTGACCGACGTTTTCGCGATCCAGAGAGATCTCGCGCGGGAAATTGCAAATGCGCTGCAAGCCAAGCTATCTCCCGCGGAGAAATCGCAGATGACGCAGAAGCCAACGGAAAACGGCGAGGCTTATCTGGCTTTCGTGCAGGCGCTTAATCTTTCCTGCGCCTATGAGGACCCGGCAAAACTAAAACAGAGCGAACAGCTTTATCAACGTGCCGTCGAGCTGGATCCAAACTTCGCTCTCGCGCTCGCGCGGTATTCGCAATTGGAAAGCTGGATGTTGCGCACACACGAGGGCACATCGGAACATCGCGAAAAGGCTCGCAGCTTGGCCGAGTGGGCTCTGCAGCTACAACCTGATTCGCCGGAAGCTCATCTCGCGCTGGGGTTCTCATATTACTATGGCGACAACAACTATGCCGCGGCGTTAAGGGAATTTGAGATCGCGCAGCGTGGATTGCCTAACGAATCGGAGGCTTATCTGGCCATCGGTGCGATCCAGCGGCGGCAGGGAAAATGGGCTGAGTCCACCGCAAATCTCGAAAAGGCGGCCAGCTTGAATCCAAAGGATACGTGGCCGTTGCAAAATCTCGCTCTTAATTATCAGAGGCTGCGGAACTTCGATGCGGCGAATAAGACGATCGACCGCGCTCTTCAAATCGATCCTCACGGGGTAGGTTTGTGGGGTATCAAAGCCAAGCTTGCCATCGGCGAGAAAGGCGACCTAAGCGTCGGGGAGAAGCTTTTGGAAAAAGCGAAATCATTTCCGATGAGCAGCGAAGAACGGCTCAAAATGATCGGGGGGCAAGCCAATCTTCTCCTGGCTGAGCGCAAGTATCAGGAGGTTTTGCAGTTGGGTGCTAGCGTCCCTGACGATTCATTCGCGGCGGTTCCCGGTTCGCTCGCCTTCAAATATTTTCCGATCGGCATTGCTCACAAGGTGTTGGGCGATGATGCCGCGGCTCGCGCTGCGTTCCTCAAAGTCAAAAATATTTTGGAAGAGCAACTGAAGCAAAAACCGGACGATGCGGATTTGCGCGTTCAATTCGCGAAACTGCTGGCGTGGCTCGGCGAAAAAGATGCTGCCGTCGCAGAAGCGCAACGAGCGATAGATTTGCGCCCGGAAAGCAAAGATGCATTCGAAGGTCCGGAAATCGCTGAGCAGGTCGCGCAGGTCTATACGATCCTCGGCGACAACGCACGTGCGATTGACTTGTTGGACGAATTGTTGAGTCGTCCTAGCGAAGTGACGTCGCAAAGTCTGAAACTGGATCCGGCATGGGATCCGCTTCGAAACGATCCGGCGTTTCAGGCACTCTTCGCGAAATACGCGGGCAAAGCTTAGTCACCGGCACACAGTCGTGCGATTACGCTACGGTTCTGTCGTGCGATCCTTTTTTGAATGGCTTTTGGTTCTGCTGCTGGCGGTTGCCGCGTCGGCTCAGGCAGAGTGGAAAGTCCTCTCAGCGGAGTCGGAATCTGGCCGCGCAGGAATTGAGCATCGGCATGCGGTCGTGGAAGACGTCGCTGCCGGTGACCGCGTGGCAGTCGATCTTGGAGTGTTCTCCGCTAAATCGACTGCGTTGCGTGTTGTCGATAATCCTGACGGCCAAAGTCTGGGCGCAGTCATGAAGCGAGAAAAATGCGTGTGCGGCGTGAACGGCGGTTATTTCGACACGGAATTCAAGCCGATCGGCTTGCGAGTTGCTGATGGTACGACTCTCTCGCCGTTACGCCGGGCCCGTCTGATTACTGGAATCTTGCTGCAGTCGGACCGAGGCATAGACGTCGTGCGTGTCAGTGAATTTTCTCGCTCAAAAAAAATCGTCGCCGCAATTCAATCCGGACCATTTCTCGTCGAAGGAAACAAGCGCATTCGCGGGCTGAATGATTCACAGCTGGCGCGGCGAACGTTTGCCGGAATAGCCACGAACGATCGCGCCTTTCTCGGCGTTTGCTCGGACGTTTCGCTTGCGCAGTTAGCAGGCATCCTCGCCACGGCGCCCATTGCTACGGATTCGAAAATCCGACGCGCAATGAATCTCGATGGTGGTTCTTCGAGCGCGTTCTGGTTCGCACGCGAGGACGACAGCGCATTCTCAATCTCAGGGCGAAAACCGGTGCGCGATTTTGTTGGCGTCGTTCCGAAATGAAATTACAGGGCGGGGCGCTCCGCCTGCCAGTTTTGATTCGGCAACCGGAGCGGTTGCCCTACAATTCCGGCGCATGAAAACATTTGGCGGATTCAGATCTGGCAATGAATTCTTCTACGGCGAATTGCGCGGTGATGAGGTGCATCGGCTGTCACAGCCTTACTGGCTGCAGGTTCAACCCACTAACGAAATACTGCCGCTCGCAAGTTTGCAAATCGATGTTCCAGTGGCGCCATCGAAATTGATCGCGGTTGGATTGAACTATGCGGATCACATCGCGGAGATGAAACGCACTGAAATCGGGGCGCCATTGATTTGGTTCAAGGCGCCCAGTTCGCTGCTGGCACATCACGGCGTGATCGAAATAGCGTTTCCCAGGCACCAAACCGATTTTGAAACTGAACTGGCCGTCGTGATCGGCGCTCGCACGAAAAATGTCAGCGCGGACGATGCACTCGATCACGTTTTCGGTTACACCATCGCCCTAGATATTACCGATCGCGATTTGCAAAAACAGGAGAAGCAATTTGGTCGCTGCAAATCGTTCGACTCCTATACACCGGTAGGACCCTTCGTGTACGCCGATGCCGATGTGCGCGACGCGTCGATAAAGTTGTGGCAGAACGGCGAGTTGCGCCAGAGCACGCGTACGAGCCGAATGATCCATCCAGTTGCACAGATTATTTCATTCGTCAGTCAATCGCTCACACTTTTGCCGGGCGATGTGATTCTAACTGGAACACCTGCTGGCGTGGGCCCGATTCAAGCGGGAGATGAATTGCAAGCAGAGATCGATGATTGGCCGCGCTTGCGCAACACGGTCGCAATTTCGCAAGATTCTCCGACTGGCAACACTGAAAGATTCTTAGGGAACACAATTTGAAACACTTGCCTACGTCCTTGCGGTGTAGATATTTCGATTCAAAGATGGGCCCCTAGAAAAAAGGGAGCATCGCGGAAAAAAATGAAAAGTTTTGCTGGACTCTCAAACCGGTCCTCTGCGATAACGGAAAACCTCGGAAAACCTGTACCGAATCGAATCGGTCACCAAATTCGTGCTTCAACTATGAAAACACCACTTACTATCTGTCTCTCTGCAGTCGCGTTCGCGTTGGTTTCGCTCGCGCAAGTTCCGCCTCCGGCACAAGCGCCGCCGGCAACCGGTGGTACGAGCCCGGCTGCTCAGGCGCCGACGAATCCGGCCGCCGCGGCACAGCAGCCGCCTGCGACGAACCTGGCGCCGGGGCAGCAGCAACCGCCACCGCCGCCAGGAGAACCGGGCGCGGCAGGACAACCGCCAGCAGTAGGTCAACCTGGAGCGCCGGGTGCCGTGACCAGTCCGGCAGCAGCTGGCGCAACCAGTCCTGCTGCAGCAGCTGCGACGAGTCCTTCCCCAGCTGTTGCGGAAAAGCCTGCTGGTGTTTTATCCAGTAACTGGTTGATCGACCAGTTTCGCAAAGGCGGCCCGGTGATGTGGCCGATTCTGGTCGTCTCAATCGTAGGGCTGACCGTTGTGCTCGAGCGATGCATTTGGTGGGGTGGCCGCTGGTTCCGCCGGGATCCAAAACGGATCGAGAAAGTTTTCACCGCGATTGAAAACGGCGACACCGCCGAGGCCTCGAGGCTTTCGCGCGGTTCCCGCGACCCTGTGCTACGAATGCTTTGGAACGGTCTGAACCATCAGCACAGCTCGCTCGAGGCCGCATTGCAGGTTGCCGCAGGCATCGAGATCAAACGCGCCGGACGCTTCCTGGTGGTCATGGATACTCTCGTGACCCTCGCGCCATTGCTCGGTCTGTTGGGCACGATCACCGGTCTGATCAAGTCCTTCAGTTTTCTGGGCAACGAGGAACTCGCTGTGCAAGCCGTCACTGGCGGTATTGCCGAAGCGCTGATTGCCACGGCGTGCGGTCTGGGCATCGCCATTTTTGCGTTGATCCCGTTTAACTTTTTCACCTCTCGCGTGTCTAACTTGGAGTTCGAATTGCAAACGGCAGCTACCAATTTGGAAGTTATGCTCCAAGCCCGCACCGCAGAGCGACACGTGGCGATCGAAAGTGGCACGCCCTCATCGGCAACGCGGTCTTCCATCTAGCAATTTCCTATGCGCGTAGCGTCACCCATTCCACATAAGAAAGCGCGGATAGAGATCATCCCATTGATCGACATCATGTTCTTTCTGCTCGCCAGTTTTATGATGGTGAGCCTGAGTCAGGTGCACATGAAGGGAATCAAAGTGAATCTGCCCTCGGGGGTCTCGGGTGAAGTCCAGACAAAACGCGAATACGTCAGCGTCTCGGTCGATAAGGATGGCCATTATTTCTTTGATAAGGAGGAAATGAGTGGTGATGAGCAATTGCTGGACCTCCTGCGAAAGGCGCATCAATCGGCTCCTGACGCGAAGGTCTTCGTGCGAGGGGACAAGGATTCAGTCCACCTGAACGTTGCCCACCTGCTGGACCTTGTTCGCGCGGCCGGCTATTACAAGATTTCCTTCGAAATTAAGAGCGAATCGCTCAAGGGCGTTCCCGGGAGACACTGATTTTGGTATGGCAGAATCGCTAGCACAAACGGAAAAGCAGGCGAGACCGCTCATCTACCGGCCCCCGCCGCGATGGTATTTCTGGACGGCACTTGGAGCTGCGTTAGCAATCCACCTGACTGCTGTTGCAGTATCCCAGCGCCACGAAGCTGCTCCGGTGGATTTACCGCCTCCGCCGCCGCAAGTGGTGGAAGCGGTGCTCGCCCCGCCTGAGGCAACTCCGCCTCCGGAAGACATCCCGATTCCAGAGCCTCCTCCTCCGCCGGAGATTCAACCGGAGTTTGTTGAAGAAAGAACACCGCCACCGAAACAACCACAAACGGCGCAGAAATTCGTGCCAGTTAAGAGCCCGGGACCGATGTCGATGTCGCGAGCAAAAGCCCTCGCGTTATACGCGCCACGTCCACAGTACCCTTACGAGGCTCGTTCACGGCATGTCACCGGTAGTGGAGTGATCGTCGCCACGGTGGACGCAGCTAGCGGCAACGTCACCAGCGCTACCGTTTCCTCAAGCACTGGGAGTTCTATCCTGGATAATGCCGCCACTAGCGCGTTTCGGCAGTGGCGATTTAGACCTGGAACAGTTTCCAGGGTTAACATTCCCATTACTTTCACCATGACCGGCGCGTCGTACTAAATTCCGTGATATGAGACTATCTTCGCCAGTTCCAAAAAAAAGAGCGCGGATCGAGATCATCCCGTTGATCGACATCATGTTCTTTCTGCTCGCCAGTTTCATGATGGTGAGCCTGAGCCAGACTCACATGAAAGGCATTCGCGTCAATTTACCGGCCGCAGTTGGGCCGCCGCCAAGCGGGGTGAAGGACTTCGTCTCGATCAAAGTGCTGGAAGGAAACGCGGTGTTCTTCGACAACCAATACGTAGCGGATGATCAAGTGCTGCCGCGATTATTCCAGCTTCACAGGGCAAACAAGGACATCAAAATCTCAATCAGCGCGCAGCCGATGGCGATGTATGGCGATGTGATTGGAGTGCTCGACAAAGTCCGGTCAGTCGGAATCACAAAAGTTGGTTATCAGATCAGGGCAGCCGGGGGTGTTACCCAAACGGGACCGGCTCCTCCTGCCCCTCCACCTCCCTCGCCTTAGCCGGCAAATTCGAGCCGTCGAAGTCTATCGGCGAGTGCGCGAATCGCTTTGGCGCGATGGCTGATTGTGTTCTTCACTCCGGTGGGCAGTTCACCGAAAGTTTGCTCGAATCCATCAGGAACGAAAATCGGGTCGTAGCCGAATCCGGAGTCGCCTCGTGGTTTATCAGTGATTCTTCCTTCGACTGTTCCTTCGAAGATTCCGAGAAGTTTGCCGTTACGCGCGAGCGCCACAACGCAGCGAAATCGAGCGCGACGCCGATCATCAGTGGCGTGAGCTCGCTCAAGCTCGCGGAGTAATTTATCGATTTTGTCCCGTTCCGTCGCATTCGCGCCAGCATAACGCGCCGAATAAATTCCCGGCGCACCACCAAGAGCCTCAACCTCCAATCCCGAATCGTCAGCAATCACCAGAGCTGGCAATTGTCGTGACGTGGCGAGAGCTTTGAGTTTCGCGTTTTCCTCGAACGACGTTCCACTCTCGCGAATCTCCGAAACGTCGGGATGCGCGCAGAGATCGCGCACATTAAACTCCGGTCCGAGTATATGCTGGATCTCGCGCGTCTTATGTCTGTTACGCGTTGCGACTACAAGTTCGATCACCATTCAATTGAAATGTGGAAACCGGAAATCCCAGAGTAAATTCTAGTTTCTTTTCCTGGCTTCTGGTTTCCTGATTTACCTGTAATGAGTAGCGACCGCCGTAAACCATATCCGTTCGACCAAATCGAGCCGAAATGGCAGGCCACCTGGGACGAGCGCCGGCTTTTTCACGCGCCCAACCCCGGCGAGAAAGGTTTCGATCCTGCGAAGCCAAAATTCTACGTGCTCGATATGTTTCCTTACCCGAGCGGGGCGGGGCTGCACGTTGGTCATCCGGAAGGCTACACTGCCACCGACATCGTAGCGCGCTATAAACGCCTGCGCGGCTTCAGCGTTTTGCATCCAATGGGCTGGGACGCCTTTGGTCTGCCCGCGGAGCAATACGCGATCAAAACCGGTCAGCATCCGGCAATCACCACCCGTGAAAACGTGGCGAAGTTCAAGAGCCAATTGAAGCGGATCGGTTTCTCTTACGATTGGCAAAGAGAGATCAACACGACAGACCCGACCTATTACAAATGGACGCAGTGGATTTTCCTCCAGATCTACAACTCCTGGTTGAACCCGGAGACAATCCGAGCCGAGCCGATTTCCACCTATCGCGGAACCGATCCGGATAGTGTCCGGCTGGCGTATGTCGCAGATGTCCCGGTGAACTGGTGTCCGGAGTTGGGCACCGTCTTAGCGAACGAGGAGGTTGTAGACGGAAAAAGCGAGGTTGGCGGCTTTCCGGTTGTGCGAAGACCGATGCGGCAATGGATGTTGCGTATCACCGCTTTTGCAGAGCGATTGCTTGAGGGACTCAACGAACTGGATTGGCCCGAGGGCATCAAACTGCTCCAGCGCAACTGGATTGGTCGAAGCCAAGGCGCGGAGATTGATTTCAAGATTAAGAATGTAGATCAGCAGATTCGCGTTTTCACTACGCGACCCGACACGGTTTACGGCGGTACATTCCTGGTCCTCGCGCCGGAACATTCATTGGTTGATTTGATCGTTACCGAAGAGCAGTGGCCGGCAGTGCGCGAATATCGCGAGCGCGCCGCGCGTAAAAGTGAGCTGGAGCGCGCCGATCTATCGAAAGAAAAAACCGGCGTGTTCACTGGCGCGTACGCGATTAATCCGGCCACCAACAACAAGATTCCAATCTGGATCGCTGATTACGTGCTGCTTGGCTACGGGACTGGGTCGATAGGTGGCGTTCCGGCGCACGATGAACGCGATTTGGAATTCGCGAAGAAATTCGATCTTCCGATCGTCGTCGTTGTTCAGCCAACAGGAGATGAGCCGGCACTTGGATTCACCGGCGAAGGCTTCGCCATTAACTCGCCGATCATCAACGGCCTAACGAGCGCTGAGGCGAAAAAGAAAATCACCGCCTGGCTCGAAGAACGCGGCCTCGGCAAACGCGCAATCAATTACAAGCTGCGCGACTGGTTATTCTCGCGTCAACGATATTGGGGCGAGCCATTTCCGATTGTTTGGGAAAACGGGAAACATCGCGCATTGCAGGAAAAAGAATTGCCAGTCGTTCCGCCGCCGCTCGACGATTACAAACCTACCGGCACCGGAGAACCGCCGCTGGCCAAGGCAAAAGAGTGGATCCGTTACTCCGACAAGGCGTCGCGCGAGACGAATACCATGCCGCAGTGGGCCGGGTCGTGCTGGTATTACCTGCGGTTCTCCGATCCGCACAATGACAAACGATTCGTTGGCGAAGAGGCGGAACGGTACTGGATGGGCGGCGGTAAACCTGGCAGCGTAGATTTGTACGTCGGAGGAACTGAGCACGCGGTGTTGCACCTGCTTTACGCTCGGTTCTGGCAAAAGGTGTTATTCGATCTGGGTTACCTCTCGAAGCCCGAGCCGTTCCAGCGGTTGGTGAACCAGGGAATCATCCTCGGCGAGGACAATCAGAAAATGTCGAAATCGCGTGGGAACATCGTTAATCCCGACGACGTGATCGATCAGCACGGCGCGGACGCATTTCGTTGCTACGAAATGTTTATGGGACCGCTCGAACAAATGAAACCCTGGAGCACCCGCGGCGTCGAAGGCGTCGCGCGTTTTCTTGCGCGCGTCTGGCGCTTGCTCATGACAGAGAACCAGGCAGGCGAATGGGAATTATCAAAAAGGATCAAAGCCATCGATGCCACCGAGCCGCAGCAAAAGCTGCTGCATGCAACGATCAAGAAGGTGACGGAGGATATCGAATCGTTCTCCTTTAACACGGCGATTTCGCAGATGATGATTTTCGTGAACGCGTTTACGAACGCCGAAGCGATCCCGTTGTCAGCGATGCGGACGTTCCTGATCCTGCTTAATCCATTCGCTCCCCACATTTCGTCCGAGCTGTGGGAGAGATTAAGGGCTGAATTTGGCGACGCGAGCGGAGATGTATCCCAACAATCATGGGCGGCTTACGACGAGCGTTTGCTGATCGAAGACGAAGTTGAAATCGTCATTCAAATAAACGGCAAGCTTCGTGATCGAATTAAGATGCCGATTGTGGCTACGGAGGAAGAACTGAAAGCGGTCGCGCTGTCGAACCCGAAAATTCAAGACCGGATCGCCGGGAAGGCGGTGCGCAAGGTGATTGTGGTTCCTAAAAAGCTCGTCAATATCGTCGTGTGAAAAAAATCTGGGCGGAATTCAAAACGTTCGCAATCAAAGGGAACGCTGTCGATCTTGCGGTTGGCGTAATCATCGGCGCGGCATTCGGCGCGATCGTCAACTCTTTAGTGAAGGACGTGGTCATGCCGCCGATCAGTGTGCTCGCCGGCGGATTGGATTTCTCAAACAAGTTTCTCATTTTGCGGGCGGCCAAAGACGGCTCGACTGCATTCAATACTCCCGCTGATGCGGCGAAAGCCGGAGCGATCACCTGGAACTACGGCAATTTCATCACTCTCATGATCAACTTCTTGATTGTTGCGGCCGCGATATTTCTTGTCATCCGCGTCATCAATCAGCTTAGACATCCAGCCGAAAAACCAGTCGACACCAAGGATTGTCCTGCGTGCGCGATGAAGATCCCGATTAAGGCGACCCGTTGTCCTCATTGCACCAGCGAGCTCTCGGAAGCGGCGGTGCATTAGCGCTCAACTGCCCCAGAGAGTCGTCGTGTGAAAACCCGCGCTGTGACGCTGGTAATCGTTTTTCCCTAGGGAATTTCCGTAAAAATTGCTTGCCCTCGGCTGACCGGCCTGCTATTGAAGGCGCGACACGCCGATGCCTAGATGCCTTAACCTAGCGCTCGCGGGAGCTTTAGCTTGCTTTGTCGTAGGCTGCGCGACGCAATCGAAACCGACTCTCACCAGTGGACAGCGCATTCCAAAGGTGCGCACCACCGCGTACACGCAGCACGAGGGAGGAAGCGGCGCTCATAACGCAGTCGGCACGTATCTTTCCGGCCGGCACGTTTTAAGTGCAGCTTCAGACTGGTCGCGATACCCGCTCGGAACACGCTTTCGCCTCGCCGACACGAAGGAAGAATACGTGATCGACGATTATGGGAACGCTTTAGTCGGCACCGACACTATCGATCTTTACAAGACCACCCGGTCGGATGTAAAGAACTGGGGTGTCCGCTATGTCGACATCGACATTTTGCAGTGGGGCTCCGACGAAGAAAGTTTGAAAGTCCTCGCCCCGCGTTGCAAACATCGTTGTGTGAAGAAGATGGTCGTAGCTCTCGAAAAGAAGAAGGGCAAAACCGTCGCGCAAAATACTCCTCGACGCACTTCGGTTTCAAATTAGCACAACGCGACGACCAGACCAGCGCGATAGGCAGCGATAACCTGGCGAGTTGCTTTTGATTTACCGCCGATCACACTGCATTTTTCCCGCCAATGAAAATCTTTGTGGTTGGCGGCGCAGGCTACATCGGAAGCGTTTGCTCCGAGCTTTTGCTGAATGAGGGGCATGAAGTAGCCATTTTCGACAACTTGAGTGAAGGGCATCGGAGCGCTGTTGATTCCCGGACGCATTTCATTGAAGGCGAACTTGCGGATCGCCAGCAGATCGAGGCTGCCCTTTCCGCTCATCGGCCGGACGCCGTGATGCATTTCGCCGCTAACGCGCTCGTTGGCGAGTCAATGCAGAACCCGTCCAAATATTTTCGGAATAATATTTGCAATGGATTGAATCTCCTCGATGCCATGGTCGCGGCGGATGTGCGGCGGATCATCTTTTCGTCAACCTGCGCCCTTTTTGGTCCCCCCGATCGCCTGCCAATCGACGAAACCGCGCAGCCGCGTCCCATCAGTCCCTACGGCGAATCCAAACTCGCGTTTGAAAAAATTCTGCGCTGGTACGACGAAATTCATGGGGTGAAATTTGTTTGTCTGCGTTACTTCAATGCTTGCGGCGCGTCGGAGAGATTTGGCGAAGACCATCGACCGGAGACGCATCTCATTCCGACTGTGCTGCAGGTGGCGCTCGGTGAAAAACCGAACGTCGAAATCTACGGAACCGACTACGACACGCCGGATGGAACCTGTATTCGCGATTATATTCACATCCTCGATCTCGCCAACGCGCATATTCTGGCGCTCGGCGAATCCGCCAGCGGCTGTTACAACCTCGGCACGGGTGGCGGTTCGAGCGTTCGAGAAGTGATTGAATCGTGCCGCAAAATCACTGGACGAAAAATCGAGACAATCGAAAAACCACGCAGACCAGGCGACCCGCCCCGGCTCATCGCTTCCTCAAAAAGAATCAAGAAGGAACTTGGCTGGCAACCGCAATTCCAATCCCTCGATGCGATTGTCGAGAGCGCTTGGAAATGGCACCAAAAGTTCCCTCGCGGCTACGAAAATTAAAATTGCCCTCCCGTTCACGGTTTGCGCTGAGAACAGCGCACACTTCAGCCACGGGCGGCGTGAGTAGAACTAACTAGACAGCAGGCCGGCGAGAGCCGCTTCAACCGTCTCGATTTGGAGGTCATCAAGTTTCCCGCTCGGCGACTTGAGCACTTGCACGTTCTCGTTCTTTGGCGCCCAAACATCTGGATCCGTAGGACCGAAGAGGAGAATGCAATTTGTGCCGGCGGCCGCAGCCAGATGCGAAATTCCACTGTCGTGCCCAATAAATATCGAGCGCTCAAGCACGGCGGCGAGGCGAGGCAGCGGCAGGCTCCTGGCAAAACGGACATCGCGATTCTTCCATTCGCGTTCCAATTGGTCGGTCTGAGCTTCGTCTGCCTCGCCTGAGATCACCACCAAGCCTTTGAGGTCTGCCAAACGACTGTCTGGCGAAAACAAGCCAATCCAGTTTTCGAGTGGCCAGTTCTTTTCCTGGCTGCCGCTTCCCGGGTGTATTGCGATAATCGGTTGCGGCAGCGACGCGAGAAATTCGCGGGCAAACTCCCGATCTTCTATGGAGGGAAAAATTCTCTCGGCAAAATCGACAACGTTGATTCCCAGTTCCTCGATCGGGCGCGCAAGCTGCCGGGCCGCGTGGCCGGCGTTTTCGACGATCCGTGCGGGTCTGCAAATCAGATTTTGGACGCCACATCGAAGAAGATTTGTTTCGAAGATCCGGTCGGGGTCGTAGAGATAACTGACAATCAAATCGAAGCTCGCGAAATAATCGGCCAAATCCGCAGGCAATTCCGAGTTGCGCGCGAAAAATCTGGCCAGCGGCCCGTATTCAATCGAATGCACCGCTTGCGCATAGAACCGCTTCTCCGCAAGCACTGCAATGTGCTTGTAGCCGAGAATCTCCATGTGCGCCTGCGGCCGCGCGTCACGAAGCGCTTTGAGTGCAGGCAAAGTGAGAATGAAATCGCCAATTGCGCCGCCGCGGATCACCAGAATGCGGTTCATCTATCTTATGTAGTCACGGGCCTGCGGGCCGTGTTCATCATGAAATCGAATAGTCCGCCTAAACCGGCCACAGGCCGGTGGCTACAGCGAAGTTTCTTTTAGTATTGCGTAAACGTGAACCTGAGAATTACGCAGCCGTAAGCCAGCACGATAGCATGCAGGCAACGCCACCGAAAAACACTGCGAGCGCTCCAATTAATTTGGTCGCGAAGGACGTACGGAATCGCCACCCAGAACAAGCCCGCGATAATCAGCAAGTAAGCAAACACCGTCACGAGCAGGCGGCTCGTTTCGTAGCGCAAAAAGGCCGCATCAAGCAGCGGTTCGGCCACGAGCAAACAGAGAATCCCGAGCGCGCGTACCGCGAGGAATTCATCCACGAAAAACACCGTGAGCACGTAACCGATTGGTAACGCAATCAGGAGGGGACGACGAAAGCTGGCGAATTCGCCCATCTGGATGGTGGCGAGCAACCACATGGTCCAAGCCAGGCAAATGGTGAGCACCACCACTCCGGCAACGCGAGAGCGCGGAAACTGCTTCACGACTTGCGCGAAGTCGGGTTTCATCAATCCGAACACACCGACTACAACGAGAAAAGCGCCGGCGATTACTCCGGCTGTGTGCAAAGAGAGATGGTAAATCATGCGTCGAACTACACTGATGGCGTGTGAGTTTGGATAGGGTGACGCAAGTTTTCAACTTGCGATTGAAGATGCGCTACTCTAGCAGAGGCATCCCGTAGAGGCTGAATCCGTTGGCGCGCTCAATTCGCACGTTAACAAGGTCCCCAACAAGTTCTTCGCTATTGCCTGTTGGCCGTCGCTTTGGCGACGGCGAAAATATGACAATTTTGTTTGTGCGAGTTCGCCCCATCAGGCGCGCGCGGTTTGTTTTGCTGGGGCCTTCGCAAAGCACTTCCACCTGGCTTCCAACCAGGCGTTCGAGAAGCCGGCGATTCGATTTGTTGACGACCTCGAGTAAATCTTGATTGCGCTCTTCTTTGACGTGCTCGTCGATTTGATCTGGCATTTCCGAGGCGGGAGTATCGCGCCGTGGTGAGTAGCGGAACACAAATGCGTTGTCGAATTGGATTTCCTCGACCAAATCGCGTGTCTGCCGGTAGTCGTCGTCCGTCTCGCCGGGAAATCCGACGATAATGTCGGTGGTGATCGCAACGCCGTTGCGCGCCCGCCGGATTCGCTCGACCAGATCCAAATACTTCTCTGCGGTGTACGCGCGGTGCATCGCTTTCAGGATTTTGTTCGAGCCGGATTGCAACGGCAGATGAACGTGCTCGGCAAGCTTCGGCAATCGCGAGATTGCGTCGATCAAGTCGTCCCGGAAACCGATCGGATGAGGGGAAGTGAAACGAAGTCGTTCAAGGCCTTCGACCTCATGAACCGACTCGAGCAACTGCACGAAGGGGAACTTATTGTCGACCTTCGGAAATTCATGGCGACCGTAGAGATTCACGATTTGGCCCAGTAGCGTGACTTCTTTGACGCCGCGCAAAACCAGATCGCGTACTTCGGCCACGATCTCGCAGATGGACCGGCTGCGTTCCGCCCCACGCGTCTGCGGCACGATGCAGAAAGTGCAGTGCATGTTGCATCCTTGCATGATCGAGACAAAAGCCGTCGCCTGCCTGGGCATCAGTTGCTGGTCGCGAATGGTCGATTGCGAACCGGCTTCCTCCTCGACGTCAACGACCGAAAATCGCAGATCATCTATGGCGCGATGCAGCGCGCCCGGCGGACGCGCCCTACCATTCTTTTCCTTGATCAACTCGTCGACGTAATCGGGCACGCGGTGAAACTTTTGTGTGCCAACGATAAGATCGACATGCGGCAAAGCCTTCAGCAGTTCGCCACCGCGCGCCTGGGCCATGCAGCCGAGGAACCCGAAAACCATGTGCGGCCTTTCTTTGGCCAGCCGCCCGAGCATTCCCATCTTGCCAAGCGCTTTTTGGTCAGCCATGTCCCGCACGCTGCATGTGTTCAGGAGCACAACGTCGGCTTCGGACTCGTGCCCGACCCGCTCGTAACCGCGCGCCACGAGCGAATGCGCAACCTGTTCGGAGTCGCGCTCGTTCATCTGGCAACCATAAGTCTTGATGAAGAATTTCGGCATGGATGGACGAAAACAATACATAGCGGCGCCACGTGCGCCACGGGCACATTATCGGCTTTTCATCGTGTCCATTTGGGATTAAATCGCGGCGCGCATGAATGAAGACGTTCCAGCAATCGGCATCATCGGTGGCAGTGGTCTCTACCAGATGGAGGAGTTGCGTGATACGACTGAACACAAAATCGACACACCGTTTGGACCGCCGTCGGACCTGCTCGTGGGTGGAAAATTAGGCGCCCGTCAGGTTTATTTTTTGCCCCGACATGGCCGCGGCCATCGGATTCTGCCGCACGAAATAAATCACCGCGCCAACATTTACGCACTGCGGTCGTTGAATGTCCGCTGGATCGTTTCAGTGGCGGCGGTCGGCAGCTTGCAGGAAAAATACGCGCCGCGAGATGTGGTCTTACCCTCGCAGTTTTTCGATCGCACCAGTCAACGGACGGCGCATACATTTTTCGGCGAAGGCATTGCGGCGCACGTTGGATTCGCCGAGCCGATCAGCGCGAACTTGCGCAATCTGTTGGCGGAATCGACTAGGTCCTTGGGATACACGGTTCACAACGGCGGCACTTACGTGAACATGGACGGCCCGGCATTCTCGACGCGTGCGGAATCTGAATTCAATCACCGCAACGGGTTCGACGTGATCGCCATGACCAATCTTCCGGAGGCAAAGCTGGCTCGCGAAGCGGAGATCGCACTCGCTACCATGGCCATGATCACTGACTACGATTCTTGGAAAATCGAAGAGGAACCAGTGTCGGCTGAGATCGTTCTCAGTCACCTGCTCGCAAATGCAGAGACAGCCCGCAGAGTCATCGCAGACGTCATCCCGCGAATTCCAAATGAGCCAAACTGGCCGGAACATTCCGCGTTGGATACGGCGCTAGTGACC
>WNFU01000686.1_pt1 | contig 46655 bp, 42 predicted proteins | sample 5400121 | NCBI WGS metagenome assembly WNFU01 (sample SAMN13153360, study PRJNA577476) | soil metagenome | isolation source: 100 cm soil or saprolite under grassland replicate 1 | place: USA:California | collected 2016-06-15 | reverse complement strand
GCATAGGCGCGCGCCTCCTCGATGGGCGACAGCTCCTCGCGGGCAACGTTCTCGACGAGGCCCAGCAGCAGCGCATCGCGGTCGGCGGCGTCGCGGATCAGCGCGGGCAGCGTTGCCAGATTCGCCTCCCGGGCCGCGCGCCAGCGGCGCTCCCCGGCGATCAGCTCGTAGCCGCCCTCGGGCCTCGGCCGCAGAACGACCGGCTGGATGACGCCCTGCGCACGCATCGACTCCGCGAGCCCGGCCGTCGCCTCGTGGTCGAAGCGCTTCCGCGGCTGGCGCGGGCTCGGGTGGATCTCCTCGACCGGGACGTGGGCGAGCTCCGAGGAGCCGGCGCCCCCGATCAGGACCTCGAGGCCTCGCCCCAGCCCTCTGCGTTCAGGGACGCTCGACAAGCTCCATCGCCACCTTCCAGTAGGCCTCCGCGCCGGCCGAGCGCGGGTCGTAGGTGATCACGGGCTCGCCGTGGCTCGGAGCCTCCGCGATCCGCACCGAGCGCGGCACCCGCGCTCGAAACAGCAGCGGGCCGAAGTGGCGTTCGAGCTCGGCCGCGACGTCCGCCGAAAGCTTGGTGCGGCCGTCGACCATTGTCAGAACGACGCCGGCAAGCGCGAGCTCGGGATTCAGCCGCGACCGGATCACGCCGAGCGAGCTCAGGAGCTGCGACAGCCCCTCGAGCGCGTAGTACTCGGCCTGAACGGGCACGAGCAGGCGATTCGCGGCGGCGAGCGCGTTCACCGTCAAGGGGCCGAGCGAGGGCGGACAATCGACGAAGACGAACCCGTACGAATCGGCTGCCGGCGCCAGCGTCTCGGCGAGGAAGCGCTCGCCGTCGCCTCGCCGGGCAAGATCGGCGGCCGTCCCGGCCAGGTCCGGCTTCGATGCGATCAGATCGAGGTTGGCGAAACGGGTCGGCCGTGCCAGCTCGGCAGGCGGCGCGCCGTCGAGCAGGTCGCAGCTCGAAGCGCCGTTGGCGCGCTCCCCCAGGCCGGAGGTCGCGTTCGCCTGGGGGTCGAGGTCGACGAGGAGCACCTTCTCTCCCGCCTGCGCGATGCAGGCCGCGAGATTGACGGCAGTCGTCGTCTTGCCGACGCCACCCTTCTGGTTTGCGACGGCGTAGATACGCCCGGACACCTCGGGGACTGTAGTCAGGCGAGAGGACGTTTCCGGGCCATGCCGGGGCGCCGTGGAAAGCCTTCTGGCGTCGGGCCGAGCTTCGGCACGACGGTAAGCCCGTTGCGGGTCTCCGGAGTCCCGCCGGCGAGCTGCTCGGCGACCCCGGCCAGTGCGCCGAGATCCGCGCTCGGGCCCAGCCAGAGCACCGCCGCTCCGCCGGGCCGGACGAGCGGTAGACACCATTCCAGCGCGACGGGAGGCGGCGCGAGCGCCTTGCCGAGCGCGACGCCGTACGCGTCCGTCTCCTGCTCCTCGGCCCGGCCGCGCACGACCCGGACATTGGGAAAACCCTCTGTCGCACCCTCCAGGAAGCGCGACTTGCGCGTATTTGCCTCCAGCAGCGTCAGCTCTCGCTCGGGAAGCGCCGCCGCGAGCGGAATCCCGGGCGAGCCGCCTCCGGAGCCGACGTCGACGATCGGACCGTCGAACGCTCGAACGACCTGGGCGCCCCGCAACGCGTCCTCGACGAGCATCGACCAGGCCTCGTCGCGATCCGTGATCGCGGTCAGGCCGGGTGTCCGGAGAACCTGCTGAAGCCAGCGCTCGAGCCGCGGATCCGTCAACCCACCGGCGAGATGACGACGAAGCGGTTCGGCTCCGTGCCGTCGCTCGCCGTCTCCACGCCATCGAACTCCTTCAAGCACAGGTGGACCGTCTTCCGCTCGACGGCCGTCATCGGCTCCAGCTCGACCGGCGAGTGCGTTGCCAGCGCCTCCTCCGCGCTGCGCACGGCGAGCGACTCGAGCGCCGCCCGACGGCGTTCGCGGTAGCCCGCGGCGTCGACCACGACGTCCTTCCGGTCGTCCGGGCGCGAGCGCCACACGATCGCGTTCACGAGGTACTGGATGGCGTCGATCGTCTGCCCGTGCTTGCCGATCAGCAGCCCCAGATTCGACCCCGTGCAGGACGCGGTCAGCGCTTCCTCGTCCTCGTCGATATCGATCCGGCAGCGAACGCCGATACCAGTCGTGATCCGCTCGACGAGATCGCGGACCCTGGCGGCGAGCTCGCTCTCGTCCTCAGGCGTCTCCGGGGCCGTGGCGACGGAATCGACCGATGCGACCACCCGTGCCGGCGCGTAGCCAACCCCGAGCAGCCCACGCTCACCCTCGGAGACGACCTGGAAGCGAACTGCTGCCTTGTCGAGGCCTGGGTGGAGCCTCTCCAGCTCCCGGATGGCCGCCCACTTGGCCTCACCGACCGTCTCGCCGCTCGCCTCTACCTGACGCAAATCCTCAGTCACGCTAGCGCCGGGCCTTCTTCTTCTTTTTCCGCTTCACGCGCCTGGGGGCGGCGGACGGCTGCGCGGGCTGCGGAGCGGCGCTCGGTGTCGCTCCGTCGCCGGATTCCTCGCCTCGCGGTGGCGTTCGCGACGAGCGTTTGGGTCCCGGCGGCGGCTTCTTGGGCACGAGCCGGCGCGTGACGATCCCCTGGCCCACGGTCCAGAGGTTCGTCGTCACCCAGTAGAGGACGAGACCGACCGGGAAGTTCACGAGCACCGGCACGAATGCGACCGGGAGGATCATCATCATCGTCCGCTGCGTCTTGTCCATCGTCGCGGACATGAAGTACGTCGAGGCGAGCTGACTCGCGACGTAGATCGTGAGCAGCAGATAGCCGGTCCAGTGCGCGTTCGCGTGCGCCGTGATGTCCGGGACGAGCCCGAGCCACGAGACCGTGTCCCCCTTGTCGATCAGCTCGCCCGAGTGACGGAGCACGAGGTAGAGCGCGATGAACACCGGAAACTGGAAGAGCAGCGGGAGGCATGGCGCAGCCGGGTTGACGTTGTTCTCCCGGTAGAACTTCATCAGCTCCTCGTTGCGCTTCTGCTTGTCCTGCTTGTAGCGCTGCTGGATCGCCTTCATTTCCGGCATGTGCGCCTGCATCGCCTGCATCGAGTGGATCTGCTTCACGGTCAGTGGCACGAGCAGCACGCGGACGAGCAGCGTCAGCGCCACGATCGACCAGGCCCAGGGCAAGTGAACGGGCGCCGAGCCGTGCGGCCCCATCCACTCGAGAATGCTGCGGAGAACGTCCTCGAGCGGCGTGAGCGGGCTCGCGAGGATCATCGGAAGAGCCTCTGCTGCTCGACGTAGTCGACTCCTCCACGGCTCCAGGGATTACAGCGCAGGAGGCGCCACCCGGCGAGCACGACGCCACGAAACAGCCCATAGCCGCGAAGAGCATCGATCGCGTACTGCGAGCAGGAGGGGTGGTACTTGCAGCCGCCGGGGAAGAGGACGCCGAGCGTGTAGCGGTAGAGGTAGACGAGGCCGACGCCGAGATACGCCGGGAGCCGAACGATCCCGCTCACGCCGCCGCCTTGCCCAGGACCTCGTCGACGCGCTCGCCCAGCCACTCGAAGCCGCGCACGTCAGCCGCCTCGACGAGACCCGGTCTCACGATCAGCACGTAGTCCTGCCCGGTCGGCAGGCTCTCGACCCGGGCACGCCAGACCTCGCGCAAGCGGCGCTTGATCTTCGAGCGCACAGGCGCGTTGCCGATCCCCTTGGGCACGGCGATCCCGAGCCGCGGCTCCGCGTCGTCGTCCCGCGAGAACGAGTAGAGAATGAGGAAGCGGGTCGAGACCGACCGCCCGTGCCGGTAGACGGCGTCGAAGTCCCTGGAGCGGGAGAGGCGGTGCCGCCGATTCACCAAGGCGCCGCTTGCGGTGCGGCCGTCAGGACGCTCGGGCCTTGCCCGTGCGGCCGTCTGAACTGACCGATCGATCCAATTGAACTCAAATGCAGACGCTCTGGGGACGGGATCAGGCTGAGAGCCGCTTGCGGCCTCGAGCCCGGCGGCGCTTGAGAATCGCCCGTCCGGCGCGCGTCGCCATCCGGGCGCGGAATCCATGTCGGCGCTTCCTGCGACGTACGTTTGGCTGGTAGGTCCGCTTCACGGTAAGTAGGAAGAGAAAAAGAGGAACGAGCGCCCTTTTTCTGGGGAGTCGAGCCAGTATAGACGAGGGCTTCGCGGCTGCGTTATCCACAGGCCGCCGCCCGTTTACAGGTTTGAAAAATCGCTGCGAGGGGGCTGCTGCAACTCGCACGAAGCGCTTGGCGACCCCGACTTTCCACACCTGTGGAGTACTGTGTGGAGCGAGGAAAAAGACCTGCTAATCCGCTCCTTTTTGCCCACCGCGCTAGGCCATTGAGGTGCCAGGGGGACGCTGTTATGCTCGACGTTCTTCCCCTGACGAAGGAGATGGGTCGGCGTCGTGGCGCGCCAGCAAGAGCTGACAGCAGAGTCCCTGTGGACCGAAGTCTCGGGACGTCTCAAGGGCGCGCTCAACGACACGACCTTCGGAACCTGGTTCGCGGACGTCTCCAGTCGCGAATTGACGGATGAGGCCTTTGTCCTGGTCGTTCCCAACGACTTCACGCGCGAGTGGATCGAGGGTCATTTCCTCGATCTGATCGGCGCCGCGGTCCGCGACGCCGGCGGCATCGAGCGGCGGATCCGCCTGACGGTGGAGCAGCAGCCCGAGCCCGCGACCCAAGCGACGCAGCCCGTCGCGCCGGCGCGAGCGGCCTTCATGCGCGACAAATACACGTTCGACTCGTTCGTGATCGGCTCCTCGAACCGTTTCGCCCACGCGGCCGCCCTCGCCGTCGCCGAGGCCCCGGCCCAGGCCTACAACCCGCTCTTCATCTACGGGGGGACGGGGCTCGGCAAGACGCATCTCCTGCAGGCGATCGGCCAGTACGTCGGGGAGCACTCACGCAATCTCTCCGTCCGCTACACCACGAGCGAGACCTTCATGAACGACTTCATCAACTCGCTGCGCGACAAGCGGATCGAGGGCTTCAAGCAGCGCTACCGCACCTACGACGTCCTGCTCATCGACGACATCCAGTTCCTGGAGCACAAGGAGCGGATCCAGGAGGAGTTCTTCCACACCTTCAACTCCCTCTACGAGGCCGGCCGCCAGATCGTCATCTCCTCCGACCGCCCCCCACGCGAGATCTCGACCCTCGAGGAGCGCCTGCGCTCACGCTTCGAGTGGGGGCTGATCACGGACATCCAGCCGCCCGACCTCGAGACGCGGATCGCGATTCTCCGCAAGAAGGTGAAGACCGACGGCATCCACGTGCCGGATCAGCAGGTGCTGACGTTCATCGCCGGCCGCGTCTCCACCAACATCCGCGAACTCGAAGGCGCGCTCACGCGCGTCGTCGCCTTCTCGAGCCTTACCGGCCGGCCGATGACTGTCGACCTGGCGCAGAACGTCCTCAAGGACGTCTTCCCACAAGGGGAGGCGCCCGAGGTCTCGATCGACCGGATCCAGACCGCAGTCACCGACCGCTTCGGGCTCTCTATCGAGGAGCTTTGCAGCGAGCGCCGCTCGCAGAACATCGTCTACCCGCGCCAGGTCGCGATGTATCTCTCCCGGGAGCTGACCGATGCTTCGTTGCCGAAGATCGGTCGCGAGTTCGGAGGTCGCGACCACACGACCGTCATTCACGCGACCTCGAAGATCGCGCGCCTGATCCGCGAGGATCGGTCTGTGTACAACCTCGTGCAGGAACTGACCGCACGGATCAAACAAACCCGGTGATCTGGGGAAACCTGGACAGGCCGGCAGGAGACATGTTCAGAACGCCCTCTTCTCCACATTTCGCGTCCCCACCCGCTTCCCGCTCCCGAAGCCGCGATACGGTGTCTTCCCCAGAGTCCACACTCCTTACTGCTACTACAAGCTTTTTCAATAAATGACTGACATAGAAACTGCCATCGGGACGACGATGAAGATCACCTGCTCCAAAGACGAGCTCGCCAGAGCCCTTGCGCTAACCGGGAGAGCTGTCTCGACCCGTGCTTCGGTGCAGGTGCTCGGCGGCCTCCTGATCCGCGCGGCCGGCGGTGGGGTCGAGCTCGCCGCGACCGACATGGAGCTCTCCCTCCGGCTTTCGCTCGACTGTCAGGTCGAAGGTGAAGGGGCGGTGGTCGCACCCGGACGGTTGCTCGTCGACCTGGCGCGACTGTTACCCGAAGGGGAGGCCATGCTCGAGCACAACCCCGACCGCGGAGTTCTCGAAGTGACGTGCGGGTCGGCGAGCTACAAGCTGAACACGTACAGCGCGGAGGACTTTCCGAAGCTGCCGGATGTCCAGGCCGCCGAGACGTTCGAGGTAGATCGCGCCGCGTTCCTCGAGACCGTCGCGCGTGTCGCACGCGCGGCTTCTCGTGACGAGTCGCGCCCCGTGCTGACGGGGATCCTCGTCCGCTTCGAAGAGGGAAAGCTGGTGATGGCCGCGACCGACTCGTACCGGCTGTCGGTGAAGGAGACGGAGCTCAGCGGTGGGCCGGCGGAGATGGAGGCGATCGTCCCCGCGCGCGCGCTGACGGAGCTCGCGCGCATCGCCCAGGACGCGGGCGTGCTGCGCCTTGGGGTCCTCGAGAACCACGTCGTCTTCGGTGCCGACGAGGTCTGGCTGACGACGAGGCGGATCGACGGGCAGTTTCCGAACTACAAGCAGCTGATTCCCGAGACGTTCGAGCACGAGGTGCGCCTGCCCCGCGAGGAGTTTCTCGAGGTGATCCGCCGCGCCTCGGTCATGGCGCAGCGCAACTCGCCGTTGCGGCTGAGCTTCGCCGAGGGCGAGGTGACCGTCTCGGCGCAGACGCAGGAAGTCGGCGAGGCGAAGGAGAGCTTGCCGGTGCCGTTCACGGGCGAGCCGCTCGAGATCGGCTTCAACCCGGAGTTCCTGCGGGACGGGCTCGAGTCGGTCGAGGCCGACGAGGTGGCGCTGCAGCTGATCAGCCCGCTCCGGCCGGGCCTCCTTCGCTCAGAGGCCGAGAGCTTCGCGTATCTGATCATGCCGATTCGGCTGGCGGGCTAGCTGCCCGTCGGACCGATCTGATCGTCGAGACGCTCACGCTTCGCGACTTCCGCTCGTACGCTGCGCTCGAGCTGGGCCTGGAACCGGGCCTCGTCCTCGCGGTAGGGGAGAACGGGGCCGGCAAGACGAACCTCCTCGAGGCGCTCCACGTCGGCACGCAGGGGTTTTCGCCACGGACGAGGAACGACGTGCAGCTCGTGCGCTTCGGAGCTCCGGCCGGTCGCATCGAGCTCAAGGGCCACCGGGCCGGAACGAGGATCGAGGTCGAGCTGACGCTGCGACCCGGTGAGGCGAAGAAGGCGCGGCTGAACGGGGCGCCGCTACGGGCGGCCGAGCAGCTGCGGGCCGAGGCGGCGACGCTCGTCTTCACGCCCGACCGGCTCGTGGTCGTGAAGGGAGGGCCTGCGGCGAGACGGGCCTACTTCGACCGGGTTCTCGGTCGCCTGTTCCCGGCTCGTGCGATCCTGCCGGCGGAGTACACGGGCGCGGTCGCACAGCGGAACGCTGCTCTCCGGCGAGTCGCGACCGGCGCTTCGTCACGCGACGCGGTCGAGCCGTGGACAGAGCGCGTGGCCGAGCTCGGCGCGACCCTCGTGGCGGGGCGCGCGGAGACGCTCGACTTGCTCCGCGAGCCGTTCGCCGAGCGGGCGGGCGAGCTCGGGCTGCCCGGCGGCGAGCTGGCCTACGAGGCGAACGCGCCGACGGTTGAGGCGCTCGACGAGCGGCTGGACGACGACCTCGACCGCGGCACGACCGGACTAGGCCCGCATCTGGACGAGATCGAGATCCGCGCCGGCGCCCGCGACTTGCGGCGCTTCGGCTCCCAGGGCGAGCAGCGACTGGCCGTTCTCTCGCTGCTGCTGGCCGAGGCCCACCTGCTCGCTCAGCGCGGGCCGGCGGCGCCTCTGCTTCTGCTCGACGACGTCCTCTCCGAGCTCGACGAGCACCGGAGGACGGCGCTCGGAGAACGGCTGAGAGGGGTCGGCCAGACCTTCGTCACGGCAACCTCTGCCGCCGCCCTTCCACTGGAGCCGGCACAGCTCGTGCACGTGCAGCCCGGGAGCGCGAGATGAAGCCGGAACCGATCGGCGGCGACGTCCGCCGCGAGCTGGCCCGTTTCGGCCCGGCGGCGGGAATGACGGAGATCGTTCGCTCCTGGCCGGCCGCGGTCGGGGTCGAGATCGCGCGGAACGCATGGCCCGCGCGTCTCGCCCGTGACGGAACGCTTCACGTCGCGACCTCCTCCTCGGCCTGGGCCTTCGAGCTTGCGCAGCTCGAGCCGAAGCTGCTGGAGCGACTGGCCGAGCACGTCGGGAGCGACGCGCCGCAGGGGCTCCGGTTCGCTCCCGGGAAGCTTCCGGACTGGTCGCCCGAGGCTGGCGAGACGGAAGCGAAGCCGGTTCCTGAGCCGACCGCCGAGGCCCGCCGCGCCGGCGAGGAAGTGGCGGCCGTGATCGAGGACGAGAATCTGCGCAAAATCGTTGCAAAAGCGGCTGCTTCGAGCCTCGCGAGAGAGCGCTGACGACCGCTTTGTCTGGTAGAATGATGTTAGCCCGAAAAGGGAAGATTTGCAGGGCTTTTTTGAATGGCTGAAGCCGCGTACACCGCCAAGGACATTACCGTTCTCGAGGGCCTCGAGCCGGTCCGGCTGCGCCCGGGCATGTACATCGGCTCGACGGGTTCTCGGGGACTCCATCACCTCATCTTCGAGGTGGTCGACAACTCCGTCGACGAGGCCATGGCCGGCCGGGCCGACCTCGTCGAGGTCGTCCTGCATCCCGACAACTCGGTCACCGTCTCCGACAACGGCTCGGGGATCCCCACGGAGCTGATGAAGGACCAGGACCTCCCCGCGGTAACGGTCGTGCTGACGAAGCTGCACGCCGGCGGCAAGTTCGGCGGCGACGGCTACAAGGTCTCCGGCGGCCTGCACGGTGTCGGCGTCTCGGTCGTCAACGCGCTCTCGGCGTGGCTCCACGCCGACGTGAAGCGCGACGGCAAGATCTTTCACCAGGAGTTCGCCCGCGGCGAGCCCACGACCGACCTCAAGAAGGTAGGCCCGACGAAGGAGACGGGCACGACGATCTCGTTCCTGCCGGATCTGGAGATCTTCGACGAGCTCGAGTGGTCCGAGGAGATCCTCATTCAGCGCCTCCGCGAGACGGCGTTTCTGACCAAGGGCCTCCGGATCGCGCTCGTCGACGAGCGCGAGGGCGAGGAGCGGCACGAGTTCTACGCCGAGGGCGGGATCAAGGACTTCGTCTCCTACGTCAACGACTCGAAAGACCCGGTCCACAAGCACATCGTCTACTTCGAGAGCTCGACGAACGGCGATGCGGAAACGGCGGGCCAGGTCGAGCTCGCGATGCAGTGGAACACGTCGTACGTCGAGTCGGTGTTCTCCTTCGCGAACAACATCAACACGCACGAGGGCGGCTCGCACCTCTCCGGCTTCAAGTCCGCGCTGACGCGAACTCTCAACGATTACGCTCGCCGGAACGGGTTCCTGAAGGAGAAGGACGACAACCTCGAAGGCGAGGACGTCCGCGAGGGGCTCGCAGCAGTGATCTCGGTCAAGCTCCAGGACCCGCAGTTCGAAGGCCAGACCAAGACGAAGCTGGGGAACGCGTGGGTCCGGACGCTCGTCGAGCAGACCGTGAACGTGAAGCTCGCCGAGTTCCTCGAGGAGAACGCGGGTGAGGCCAAGCAGATCATGCAGAAGGCGCTCGCGGCGCGAAACGCGCGGCAGGCCGCTCGCAAGGCGCGCGAGCTGACGCGCCGGAAGAGCGCGCTCGACAGCATGTCGCTACCCGGGAAGCTCGCCGACTGCTCGATCAACGATCCCGACTCGGCCGAGCTCTACCTCGTCGAGGGCAATTCGGCGGGCGGCTCGGCGATCGATGCGCGCGACCGCACGTTCCAGGCGATCCTGCCGCTTCGCGGCAAGGTGATCAACTCGGAGAAAAACCGGATCAACAAGGTGCTCTCGAATCTCGAGATCCAGTCGATGATCACCGCCATCGGCACGGGGATCGGCGACGAGTTCGACCTCGAGAAGCTGCGGTACCACCGCGTGATCGTCATGACCGACGCCGATGTCGACGGCTCCCACATCCGCACGCTGATTCTCACGTTCCTCTACCGGCAGATGCAGGAGCTGGTCGAGGGCGGCCACATCTACATCGCCGTCCCGCCGCTCTACCGCGTGAAGATCGGGAGCCGGGAGCAGTACGTCGAGAAGGAGTCTCAGTTCGAGGACATCCTCGTGCGCGAGCGGGTGAAGGACATCGTCCTCGCCGCTCGCGACGAAGACGGTCAGAAGCTGACGGAGGCGCGCTACCGTCGCTTCACGAAGGCGCTGAACGAGTTCGAGGGCTGGGCGCAGCGCCTGCGGGCGGATTTCGGCCCCGCGGCCGCGACCTTCGTCATCGGGCACCGTCTCGTCGAGGCCGAGATCGACGCCGCGGCCGGCAAGGATCTTGCAGAGACGCTCCGGTCCGTGGGCGAGGACAGCCACGAGCTCACGGTGATCGAGCAGACGGACGAGTCGACGACGATCAAGATCGTCGAGCACGAGTCGAGTGCCGCGAGCCACGTCACGGTCCCGACCGGTCTCTTCGCCTCGCCGGTCTACGCGAACCTGCGCAAGTCGTACGCCCGGCTCGTCGAGATCGTCGGCATGCCGCCCTTCCGGCTCACCCTCGGCAAGAGGGAGCGCACCGCGGAGACCTTCGAGGGTCTGCGCCACGAGGCGCTCGACCTCGCCAAGGAGGGCATCAACGTCGGCCGCTTCAAGGGCCTCGGCGAGATGAACCCCGAGGAGCTGTGGGCGACGACGATGGATCCTGGGAAGCGGATGCTGATCCGCGTCGAGGTCGAGGACGCTGCAGCCGCCGACCGGATGTTCTCGATGCTGATGGGCGACCAGGTCGAGCCGCGCCGGGAGTTCATCGAGTCGAATGCGAAGGACGTCCGGTTCCTCGACGTCTGATGGTGAGGGAGGTCTGAATGTCTTCGGTTGAGCCCCTCGGCCCCGGCCGGATCGAGCCGCGCGAGCTCGAGCAGGAGATGCGCTCGAGCTTCCTCGACTACGCGATGAGCGTGATCGTCTCGCGCGCCCTTCCGGACGTGCGCGACGGCTTGAAGCCGGTGCACCGCCGGGTTCTGTTCGCCATGCACGAGGCCGGCCTCCAGCCGAACCGGCCGCGCCTCAAGTGCGCCCGCGTCGTCGGCGACGTCATGGGCTCGTACCACCCGCACGGCGACGTGGCGATCTACGACACGCTCGTGCGGCTCGCGCAGCCGTTCTCGATGCGCTACCCGCTCGTCGACGGGCAGGGCAACTTCGGGAACATCGACGACTATCCAGCAGCCGCGATGAGATACTGTTGCGCGCCGGGGACGCGGGTCGCAACGCCGCAGGGGACCGTCAAGATCGAGGATCTTGTTGGCCGGACCGCGCCGAACTCAGAGCGCGAGGCGGGGTTCGAGGTACTCGACCGCCTCGGGCGGCCGGTGCAGGTGTCGAAGGTCTTCCACTCGGGCGAGCACCCGACGCTTCGCTTGCGAACGCGCGAGGGGTTCGAGGTGACGGGGACGCACAACCATCCGTTGCTCTGCCTGGTGGACATGGTCGGCGTTCCGCTGCTGATGTGGAAGCTCCTCGAGGAGGTTGCGCCGGGCGACCGGGTGCTAGTCAACAGGACTGCACGAAAGCAGGACTACGGGACGTCCAATCGCGAGCGCGATCTCGCCTTGCTCCTTGGCGCCTTCGTCGCGGAAGGGTGGGTCGGCGCGTGGCGCGCGGGTTTCGACAATTCCGATGATGACTACTTCCGCGCAGTGGTTAGTGCGTACGACAAAGTCGTCGGCGGCCCTCGGAGTGTGACCACGGCCATCATCTCGGGCCGACCGATTTTGCGGCTCTCTATCCACAACCTCAAACGCTTTCGTCAGAGCGAACTCGCGGAGCTCGGGATTGCGTCGAGCCGCGAGAAGCGCGTGCCTGATGTGGTCTGGCATGGTACGCCGTCCTTCAAGCGGGTCTTCCTCCAGGCGCTCTTCGAGGGCGACGGGTCCTCGTCGCTCCTGTCGCGGAGGTCAATCCAGATCTCGTATTCGACCTATAGCGAGCAACTCGCAAAGGACGTTCAGTTGCTACTGCTCGAGTTCGGCGTCGTGTCTCGGCTCTGCCGCTACGAGAAGGGTGAGATCAAGGTCGTGATCTCGAACCGTCGTGACGCTCGGCTGTTCGCGAGGAGGGTCGGGTTCCTCGCGCACAAGCAAGAGAAGCTGGAACGCCACCTGGCAGATCTTCCCGAGACGAGCCGCTCCCTCTCGCGCGACTACGTCCCGTTCGTCGCCGACTACGTCCGCTCCGAGACCGACTCCCGGCAGCTCCGTCGCACGAACTTCGACCGCGTCGAGCGGTACGAACGAAACAGTGCCGCCCTCCTCGAGCAGGTCTCGGAAGAGGTGCGGAGCGTCGTAGAGCCGCTCGTCACGGGCGACTACTACTACGCCGAGGTCGAGTCGGTCACCGACGCAGGAGTCCAACCGGTCTATTCGCTCCGGGTCGAGAGCGGCGAGCATTCGTTCCTGACGAACGGGTTCGTGAGCCACAACACCGAGTGCCGGCTGACGAAGCTTGCGACCGAGCTGCTCCGTGACATCGACGCCGACACCGTCGACTTCGTCCCGAACTACGACGAGTCGCGCCGGCAGCCCAGTGTGCTTCCGTCGCGCTACCCGAACCTGCTCGTCAATGGCTCGTCGGGGATCGCCGTCGGCATGGCGACGAACATCCCCTCGCACAACCTGGGCGAGGTCGTCGACGCGCTCGTGGCGATGATCGACGAGCCGGAGATCGACGTCGACCGCCTGACGCGGCACATCAAGGGCCCGGACTTCGCGACCGGCGGGATCATCGTCGGCCGGGAAGGGATCCGGGAGGCGTACCGCTCGGGCCGCGGCCGAATCGTCATGCGCTCGCGAGCCCACATCGAGGAGCTGCGCGGCGGCAAGACCGCGATCATCGTCAACGAGCTGCCCTTCGCGGTGAAGAAGGGCGGCGACGGCGGCGTGATCAAGAAGATCGCGGACCTCGTCAACGACAAGGTCCTGACGGAGATCTCCGACGTCAAGGACCTCTCGGACAAGACCGGCATGCGGATCCAGATCGATCTCAAGCGGGAGGCGATCCCGCAGGTCGTTCTGAACAAGCTCTACAAGCACACGGCGCTCCAGACGACCTTCGGCTACAACGCCGTCGCGCTCGTGGATGGAGTGCCGCGCACGCTCGCTCTGCGTGACCTGCTCAGCCACTATCTGGACTTCCAGCGCGAGGTCGTCACGCGCCGGCTCAAGTACGAGCTGCGCAAGGCCGAGGCGCGTGCGCACGTCCTCCAGGGCTACCTGATCGCGCTCGACAACCTCGACGCGGTCATCGAGCTGATTCGAGCCGCCCCCGACGTCGACGCGGCCCGCGAAGGTTTGATGCGGGAGTTCGAGCTCTCCGAGATCCAGGCCCAGGGGATTCTCGACCTGCGGCTGCGCGCGCTGACGGCGCTCGAGCGCAAGCGCGTCGAGGACGAGCACACCGACCTGACCGAGCGGATCGCCGAGCTGCGCTCGATCCTCGCCGACGAGTCGCGCATCGACGGCCTCATCCGCGAGGAGCTGCTCGAGCTCAAGCAGATCTACGGGCGCAACGACGGCCGGCGGACCGAGATCGTTGCGGCCGAGGGTGAGTTCGAGCTCGAGGACCTGATCGCGGAGGAGGACATGGTGATCGCGATCACTCGCTCGAACTACATCAAGCGCCTGCCGGTGACGACGTACCGCGACCAGCGCCGGGGCGGGCAAGGCGTGATGGGCATGGAGCTGAAGGAGGACGACTACATCGAGCACCTCTTCGTCGCCTCGACCCACGACTACGTTCTCTTCTTCACGAACGTCGGGAAGGTCTACCGGCTCAAAGTGCACGAGCTTCCGCTCGGCTCACGCCAGTCGAAGGGGCGCGCGATCCAGAACCTCCTTCCCTTCCGCCAGGGAGAGCAGGTGCGCGCCGTCATCCAGACCCGCGACTTCGGGGAGTCGAAGCATCTCGTCTTCGCGACGAAGAACGGCATGGTCAAGAAGACAGAGCTCGCCGCGTACAACACGCCGCTCAAGGCGGACGGAATCATCGCGATCAAGATGCGACAGGAGAACGACGAGCTCGTCTCGGTGCGTCACTCGACGGGCGAGGACGACATCCTGATGATCTCGCGGAAGGGTCAGGCGATCCGCTTCGGCGAGCAGGAGGTCCGCGCCATGGGCCGCGACACGGCGGGCGTCAAGGGAATGGGCTTGCGGAAGGGCGACGAGGTGATCACGGCGGACGTGATCGGCGCCAATGAGGGGGACGTGCTCGTCGTGACCGAGAACGGCTTCGGGAAGCGCACGAAGCTTGCGGACTACCCACGGAAGGGCCGCGGAGGGCTGGGCGTGAAGACCGTGCAGCTGACCCAGGCGCGTGGTCACCTCGTCGGTGCGCGCGTCGTCAGGGACGACTACCAGGTGATGCTGATCTCGACGGGCGGCACGGTGATCCGGATGCAGGTCGAGGAAGTGAAGCGTCTGGGTCGGGCGACCCAGGGCGTGATCGTCATGCGCCTGCGCAAGGGGGAGCGCGTCTCGGCGCTCGCTCCCGTCGTCGAGTCCGACGAGGTCGAGACCGCCGAGGCCGAGGCCTCCCCCGAGGCTGCCCCGGCCGAGTAAGTTTCGGCGCGGTAAGGGCCTTTTCGAGCAGGTTTCGAACGGACCCCTTCACAAAATCGGCGGGGAGCGATATACCTTCTCGGCGAGGGGTCGCTGTCTTCGCCGGGAGAAAGACAATCGAATGGCCGCAAGCCGACAAGTAGATCTCCTCGAACCGATCGATCTTTCCGAGCACCTGGACAAGATCCATCTCTACCTCGGACAGGTCTGTCAGATCGCCGGCATCTCCAAGATGCAGCTCGACTACTGGACGAACAAGGCGCAGATTCCGACCAAGGGCCGGAAGCAGCGGATCTACGACGTCGACGCTCTCGAGACGGTGATGCTGATCAAGCAGGCGAAGGACAAGGGCCTCAACCTCGGAGCGGCGATCGAGGCCGCGCAGAACTTCCGCGAGCTCAACGGCCGCAAGGACGGCTCCGGCTAGACGGGTCGCATGGCGGCCGCCGCCTGCTCGGGCGGTAGCCAGTTCAGATAGATGCCTGCGCCGAGCTCGAGCCCGGCGAGGACCGTCAGTCGCGGCAGGAGCTCGAAATGCCAGTGGCCTCCTTCGTGCAGCCACGCGTTCAGCGCGACGGGCCCTTCGAGCTCGTGGAGCCGGCGGATCGCGAGTCTGAGCAGGCTGAGGGTGTCGGCGAGCGAGGACTGCGCGGGGGTGGGCTCGTGTCCCTGCGGCGCGATCAGGAGCTCGTACGGCATGCGCCCTGCGGGAGAGACCCTCAACGACAGGTCCCCCTGGACCGCGATCTCGAGCGTCTCGTCCTGGAGAAGGGCGCAGAGAGCGCACGTGTCCCGCTCGAGCTGTGGAAGCTCGGCGGCCACGGCCGGCGGCGGCTCGCGCAGCCAGACGAGCTGCGAGTGGCTGTGCTGGAGGCTCGCGCCGGCCTGGTGCCCCTCGTTGAGCGCCAGCTGGACGTAGTCGAAGCCCTCGGCCCGCGCAGCCGCCATGCGCGCGAACCACGCCGCGGCGACCGGCGCGAGCTCGGCCTCCTCGAGCTCGGCGAGCGACCGGATGTGGCGGGGGTTGTGGATCACGACCTCCTGACGCCCGAAGGCGGGATAGAGGTTGGGCACAACTCGTACCTGCCACCCCGGGGTGTCGGGCTCGCGCTCGGGCGGAGCGATCGCGAACGACTCGGGCGGGGTGCGGTCTTCCCGCCCCTCGCAGAAGGGGCACTCGTCGAGCTCCGCCTGGGTCGGTGGATCGAGCTGTCCGCGTTTGGCTCCGGGCCGTTTCGAGCGTCCGGCCGCAAAGATGACGGTCCGCCCGGAGAGCGGGTCGCGACGAAGGTCCGGCGTCAGGTCTTCGGCCCGTAGCCCGAGGAGCCCTCGATCAGAGGCCGGAAGAGCTCGATCGGCAGCGGCAGGATGATCGTCGACGAGCGCTCGGAGCTGATCTCGAGCATCGTCTGCAGAAACCGGAGCTGGAGCGACATCGGGTTCTCGGACAGGACCAGCGCCGCGTCCTTCAGGCGCTCGGAGGCCTGGAACTCGCCCTCGGCTGCGATCACCTTTGCGCGCCGCTCGCGCTCGGCCTCGGCCTGGCGCGCCATTGCACGCTGCATGCCGCCCGGAATCTCGACGTCCTTGACCTCGACGATCGAGACCTTGATGCCCCACGGCGAGGTCGCCTCGTCGATGATCTGCTGGAGGATGGCGTTGATCTTGTCGCGCTCGGAGAGGAGTTCGTCGAGAACGTGCTGGCCGAGCACGCTCCGCAGCGTCGTCTGCGAGATCTGCGAGGTCGCGACCATGAAGTTCTCGATCTGCACGATCGCCTTCTCCGGGTCGATGATCCTGAAGTAGGCGACCGCGTTCACGCGGACCGGGACGTTGTCCTTCGTGATCACCTCCTGCGGCGGGACGTTCAAGGTCACCGTTCGCAGGTCGACGCGGACCATCTTGTCGATGATCGGGATCAGCAGGAAGAGGCCGGGCCCCTTCGGCGGCGAGTTCAGCCGGCCGAGCCGGAAGATCACGCCGCGCTCGTACTCGCGGGCGACCCGGATGGCCGAGGAGAGCACGACGAGCAGGAAGACGGCAACTGCCGCTAGGGCTATGAGCGCCGGCACGGGGCGATTCTATGCGACGGGCGCCGGCTCGACCTCGAGGACCAGCCCATCTTCAATGCTCGCCACGCGCACGGGCGTCCCGACGGGGATCGAATCGGTGTTCGCGTGCGCCCTCCACAGCTCGCCGCGGACGAAGACGGTCCCCGTCGGCGCGAGTGCCTCGCGGACGACGCCCACCTGGCCGATCAGCTCACTGGTCCCGGTGACGACGGGCGCCCGTCGCACCTGCACGATCTTGAAGGCGACGAGGGCCATCAGCGCCGACAGCGACCCCGCGATCGCGAGCACCGCCGGCAAGGAGACCTGGTAGGTGTTGCCGGCGGGCTCGAAGAGCAGCAGCGAGCCGAGCACGAAGCAGACGGCGCCCGCGAGCGTGATCGCGCCGTGGGTCGGGACGAACGCCTCCGCGGCGAAGAACGCGAAGGCGAGCAGCATCAGCAGCGCGCCCGCGGCGCTGATCGGCAGCACCTGGAGGCCGAAGAGCCCGAGGATGAGCGAGATCGCGCCGACCGTGCCGGGGAAGATCAGGCCGGGGTTCCAGAGCTCGACGATGATGCCGAGCGTCCCGATCGACATGAAGAGCACGATCAGGTTCGGGTCGATCAGCGTGTCGAGGATCTTCTTCCAGAGCGACATGTCGACGTGGTCGATCTGGGCACCTCTCGTATGCAGGACGATGTCCTTCGGCACCGTCTTGCGCCCGTGCTCCCGCGCGAGCTCCCGGAGCGACGCGGCCGCGTCGTTGACCACCTTCCGGCGCAGATCCTTGGCGATGTCCTCGCCGCCGACGTTGATCGGAGTCGAGGAGCCGATGTTCGTCTGCGGCGCCATCGCCAGGATGTCGGCCGCCTGGCCGATCCAGACGCCGGCCGAGGCCGCTCGGGCGCCGGCCGGGGACACGTAGACGATGACCGGCACCTTCGACGCGAGCTCGGCCTGGTAGATCTTCTTCATCGAGGAGCCGAGGCCGCCTGGCGTGTCGAGCAGGATCACGACGGCGCTGTAGCCGTCGTCGTTCGCGCGGTCGATCTCGTCGGTCACGTAGCTCTGGGTGACCGGGTTGACGTCGTTCTCGAACTTGACCGCGAGCACGCGCGGGGGTGACGCCGCCGCCGAGGCAGGAGCGCAGAGCAGGAGTACCGCGGTCAGCGAGAGAAGAAAGACCCGCAGAAGCGGCGTTTTCACTTGTAAGAATTCTATCTGGGACCGCAGGTCGGCCTTGAGGCCGAGCGTGGTCTCTGCTTCCGTAGAGGAGCCGCCCATGAAGTACCTGCTGCCAGCCGCCGTCCTACTCTGCCTGCTCCTCCCGAACGCGGCCCTCGCGCGGACGGGACTGGCGTCACGAGACGTGCGGGTGGGGCTCAATCGAGCGCCGCAGCGGTTCGACCTCGTGGGGCTGCGCTGGAAAGGAAGCGGGGCCGTCGCCTTCCGCTCACGGAGCACTTCCGGACGCTGGAGCCGCTGGCACAACGCGGCGCCCGAGGACGATCGCCCCGACGCCGGCAACCACGAGCTTCGGGCGCGGGGCTGGGTGCTCGGGAGCCCGTACTGGACCGGCCCGTCGGACCGGATTCAGGTCTGGGCGGCCCGCGGGGTGACGCGCATCCGTGCCTCCTACGTGTGGAGCGGGTCGCCGGCATGGCGGCTGCGGACGGTCGCGATAGCGGGCTCGCCGCTGATCGTGACGCGGGCGAGCTGGGGCGCGAACGAGCGGATCCGCCGCGGGCTCCCCGACTATGCGGACACCGTTCGCTTCGCGGTCGTCCACCACACCGCCGGCTCGAACTCGTATACGCGGGCGCAGTCCGCCTCGATCGTCCGCGGCATCCAGCGCTACCACGTGCTCGCGAACGGGTGGGACGACATCGGCTACAACTTCCTCGTCGACAAGTACGGCCAGATCTTCGAGGGCCGCTACGGCGGAGTCGACCGCAACGTTGTCGGAGCGCACGCGCAGGGCTTCAACCAGGGCTCGACAGGTGTTGCCTTGATAGGCAACTACAACGCGACGTCGGTCACTCCGGCTGCCCGCGCCGCCCTGGTCCGCCTGCTGGCCTGGCGTCTCGACGTCGCGCACGACGATCCGCTGACCACCTTCAGCTGGCGTTCGACCGGCAACCCGAAGTTCCGGGCCGGCGCGACCGTCACGTTGCGCACGATCGCGGGGCATCGCGACACCGGCTACACGACCTGCCCCGGAAGCCAGCTCTACGGCGAGCTGGGCCAGATCGCGCGCAGCGTCGCCCAGACCGGAATGCCGAAGCTCTATTTCCCGGCTGCGACAGGCGCTCCGGGCGGGCTCGTCCGCTTCACCGGGAGGCTCTCCGAGCCGCTGCCCTGGTCGGTCCTCGTGACCGAGCAAGACGGCAACATCGTCGCCACGGGGCAGGGCTCCGGGACCGCGATCGACTGGACCTGGGATGCGCGCACGATCCCCGCCGGGCGCTACCGGTACGCGATCGACGCCGGGCCCTCGGTGCGCCCGGCGACCGGCATCGTCGCCGGGACGTCCACGTCGTCGGCGCTGACGGCGCTGGCAAAGCCGGCCCTGATCACGCCGAACGGCGACGGTCGCACCGACTCGACGCTGATCCGGTACCGGCTGCGAGAGAGCTCGCTCGTCACTGCGACCGTCGTCGATGCGGCAGGCGTCCCCCTGACGATGCTCTTCATGGAGCAGAAGGGGCCCGGCGGGTTCTCCTTCCGCTGGGACGGCACCGGGGTCGTCGACGGGCGCTACGGCATCGTGCTCTCCGCCCGCAACGGGATCGGCATCGAGACGACGGCGACTCTGGCCGTGGTCGTCGACCGGACGCTCGCGGGGTATCGCGTCGCGCCGCAGGTCTTCTCGCCGAACGGAGACGGCCGGCTCGACACGACCCGCTTTCGCTTCACGCTCAACAACCCGGCGCGCGTCACGCTGAGCGTTCGGCGCGGATCGCGGGGCATCGGCCAGGTGTTCGCCGGCCAGCTGCAGGCGGGGCCGCAGGCGATCGAATGGAACGGCCGTTTCGCGCGCCGCGTCGGCGAGAGCGAGTATCGCGCCGACCTGCGCGTGAGCTCTGCTGTGGCGAGCGTCGTCCAGACGGTGGCGTTCGCCGTGGACACGACCGGGCCGAAGCTCCGTCTCGTCTCTCCGCCGACCCTCACCTTCAGCGTCAACGAGCCGGCGGACGTCTCGGTTGTCTTCGACGGGAGCCGAACGGTCACGGTTCGCAGGCTGGTGCCGGGCCGCTTCCGGATCGATCCCGGCGGAGCCTTCACGTCGCTGACGGCGACCGCACGCGACTTCGTGGGGAACGACGGCCGACCCTTGCGTTACCCCTAGTAGCTGCCGTTGCGTAGTAATGCGTGGTGGCCCGACCGGTCATTGCAGACGGACACCGGGCAGAGCCCGGCGTCCTGATGGCGGCGCCGCCCAGTCGGCGCCTCAGGCTGCCCTGACCGCGGCCACCCAGTCGTCGTAGCGTCGCTCGAGCACCGCCAGGAGCTCGACGAGGAGCTCCGCGCGGTCGATCTCGCGGCCCGTCTCGACCAGGAGCGAGGTCGCCGGCCGGTCGACCTCCGCCGGGAGCTGCCCCCGCGGGAGGTTGACGTTGATCCCGATCCCGAGCACGACGCGGCCGTCGCGCGCCTCGGCGAGGATGCCCGCCGCCTTTGCGCCCCCGAGCAAGATGTCGTTCGGGAGCTTGATCTCGGGCTCGAGGCCGCTCACGGCGGCGATTGCCTCGGCGCAGGCCTCCCCGGCCAGGAGCGATAGCTCCGGCAGCCGATCCGTGCTCACGGGCGGCGCGAGGAGGACCGAGCAGAGAACTCCGGTCCCGCGCGGCGAGAGCCAGCGGCGCCCGAGCCGTCCGCGGCCCTCGGTTTGCTCCTCGGTCGCGGCGACCGCACCCTCGACGTGCTCTGCCCCGAAGAGCCGCTGCGTGGAAGGACAGACCTCCACGTAGAGGTACGGGTGCCCCAGGCGCCCTCGCAGGCGCGGAACCACGAACTCGGGAGCCAGTGAGTCCCCCACCGAGCACTAGACTAGGCCGCTGGTGGAGACGAAGAAGCAAAACCTCGGTCGCGCCGAGATCGAGGCGATCCTGCCCCATCGCGAGCCGTTTCTCCTCATCGACGAGGTGACCGAGCTCGAGCCGGGCGCGCGGGTCGTCGCGCGGAAGACCGTCCGTCCCGACGAGTGGTACCTCGCGGGCCATTTTCCGGGCCGGCCGATCATGCCGGGAGTCCTGATCGTCGAGGCGATGGCGCAGACCGGAGCCGTCGCCGTGCTCTCGGAAGAGGAGAACCGCGGCCGGCTCGCGCTCTTCGCGGGCATCGACGGGGTTCGCTTCAAGCGCCTCGTGGAGCCTGGAGACGAGCTCGAGTTGACCTGTGTGCTCGAGCGGGTGCGGGGGCCGATCGGAAAGGGCAAGGCGGAAGCCCGTGTCGACGGGCAGCTCGCAGCGCGCTGTACGCTGACTTTCGCCGTCGAGCGATGATCGGAAACGCGACAGCGAACGGCCGGGTCTCGATCACGGGCATCGGCTCGCACGCGCCGGAAGGCGTCATGACGAACGCCGAGTTGGCGCTGATTGTCGACACCTCGGACGAGTGGATCGTCGAGCGGACCGGAATCCGCGAGCGCCGTGTTGCGGCTCCCGAGGAGGCGCTCTCGGATCTCGCGCTGCCGGCCGCGAAGGCCGCCCTCGAACAGGCCGAGCTCGATCCAACGACGCTGGACATGCTCGTCGTCGCCACCGTGACCCCGGACATGGCTTTTCCCTCGACCGGCGCGATTCTGGCCGATCAGCTCGGTGCCGCCGACGCCGCCGCGTACGACCTCTCGGCCGGGTGCACCGGCTTCGTGTACGCGCTCGCGCAGGCGCACGGGATGGTGTCGAGTGGCCTCGCCGACAACGCGCTCGTCGTGGGAGGCGACGTACTCTCGCGAATCGTGGACTGGGAGGACCGCAGCACGTGTGTCCTCTTCGGGGACGGGACGGGCGCGGTCGTGCTCGAGCGCGTCTCCGAGGGCGGGTTCCTCGGGTTCGAGCTCGGGGCGGACGGATCGGGCGGGTCGCAGCTCTACATGCCGGCCGGTGGATCCCGCATGCCGGCGACGGCGGAATCCGTCGCAGGACGGCAGCACTACGCGAAGATGAACGGGCGTGAGGTCTTCAAGTTCGCCACCCGCGTCCTTGTCGAATCGGCTCGCAAGGTGCTCGACGAGTGCGACGTGCCGGTCGAGGACGTCGACGTCTACGTCCCGCATCAGGCGAATGTACGCATCATCGACCACGCTCGACGTAAGCTGGGCATCCCCGAGGAGCGCACGGTGGTCAACGTCGACCGTTTCGGCAACACTTCCTCTGGTTCCATCCCGCTTGCGCTGGGCGACGCGAAGACCGACGGTCGCTTGGCGCCGGGCGAGATGGTGCTGATGACGGGAATGGGAGCCGGCCTCACCTGGGGCTCAGCTCTGATCGAATGGACGGCGAACGGGAAAGGAGGGTAAAGATGAGCAAAGTCGCATTCTGCTTCCCTGGCCAGGGGTCGCTCGAGGCGGGCATGGGCAGGGAGATCGCCGAGGCCGAGCCGGAGGCGATGGAGGTGTTCGAGGCGGGAAGCAAAGCCTCTGGGCTCGATCTGCGGCGGCTCTGCTTCGAGACACCGCTCGAGGATCTCGTCCACACCGAGGTGCAACAGCCCGCGCTCGTGGCGACGAGCCTCGCCGTCCTGGTCGCCCTTCGTGCGCGAGGCCTGGAGCCGGACTACGTCGTCGGCCACTCGGTCGGAGAGTTCACGGCGCTCGCGGCGGCCTCCTCGCTCACGCCCTCCGAGTCGATCGCGCTCGTCCGCGAGCGCGGGCTCGCGATGGCCGAGGCCGCGCGAATCAGCAACGGCTCGATGGCCGCGATCCTCGGGCTCGAGGACGAGGTGATCGAACAGCTCTGCGCGGAGGTCGACGGAGTCTGGCCGGCGAACTACAACTGTCCGGGCCAGATCGTCGTCTCCGGAGAGCAGGAGGCGGTCGACGAGGTCTGCAGCAGGGCTGAGGAGCTCGGGGCGCGCCGTACCGTCAAGTTGAAGGTGTCCGGCGCCTTCCACAGTCCCCTCGTCGCGCGCGCCGCGGACAGGCTTCGCCCGGCGATCGAGCGCGCACGCTTCCGTGACCCGGTGGCGCCCTTCATGTCGACGGTCACCGCCAGGATCGAGCCGGCGCAGCGGTTCGCGTCCCTGCTCGTCGAGCAGCTGACGGCTCCGGTCCGCTTTACGCAGGCGGCGCGCGGCCTCGTCGAGGAAGGCGTGAAGACGTTCGTCGAGGTCGGGCCGAGCACCGTGCTCGCCGGTCTCATCAAGCGGATCGACCGGACCGCGAAGGCGATCTCGGTCAGCAACCTGGCCGGGTTGCGGAAAGCCGAGGAGACGCTCTCCGCTGCCTGATGGCTCGACCGGGTTCTGCTCGCTCGAAGGCCGTACGGCCCTCGTCACCGGGGCCTCGCGCGGTATCGGGCGAGCGATCGCGGTCGAGCTGGCCGGCGCCGGCGCTTCGGTCGTGGTCGCCTATCGCTCCGGCGCCGACGAGGCCGAGGCCGTCGCGAAGGAGACCGGGGGCCGGTCGGTTCAGGCCGACGTTTCGAATCCCGACGAGGCCCGCGCTCTCGTGGAGGAGGCCGGCGACCTGGACATCCTCGTCAACAACGCGGGCCTGACGCGCGACGGCGTTCTCGCGCGCATGACAGACGACGACTGGCGTGCCGTCATCGAGACGAACCTGAGCGGGGTCTTCCACACGTGCCGCGCTGTGACGCGCGGGATGATGAAGCGGCGCGCGGGCGCGATCGTCAATGTCTCGAGCATCGTCGGGCTCCGGGGGAACTGGGGCCAGACCAACTACGCCGCCTCGAAGGCGGGCATCATCGGGTTCACGAAGTCGCTTGCGCGCGAGCTCGGCAGCCGCGGCGTGCGCGCGAACGTCGTCGCACCGGGGTACATCAACACGCGGCTGACCGACGTCCTGCCGGAGGAGGCTCGCAGCGCGATGCTGGCCAACACCCCGCTCGGCAAGCTCGGAGATCCGGAGGACGTGGCCGGAGCGGTACGGTTCCTGTGCTCCGACGAGGCCTCGTTCATCACGGGCGAGGTGCTGCTCGTCGACGGCGGACTGGGAATGTGAGCAACTACTCGCAAAACGGCAGACGACGCGTCGTGGTCACCGGGATCGGGGCCGTGACGCCGCTTGGCAACGACGTGGAGAGCTCGTGGGAGGGCCTCGTGTCCGGCCGCTCCGGCGCGGCTCCGATCAAGCAGTGGGATGCGAGCGCCTATCCGGTCACGTTCGCGTGCGAGCTGAAGGACTTCGACCCCAAGAATTGGATCGACCACAAGCAGGCCCGGCGGATGGACCGCTTCGCACAGATGATCGTCGCGGCCGCGCGGCAGGCGGAGGCGGATTCGGGCTTCCAGGTCGAGCCGGAGGCCGAGCGCGTCGGCGCGTCGATTGCGACCGGGATCGGGGGCCTCCAGGCCTTCCAGAACTGTTACGACGTGTTGCTCCAGCGCGGGCCGGACCGTGTGAACCCGTTCTCGATCCCTCAGATCATCCCGAACATGGGCGCGGCCTGGGTCTCGATGGAGCTCGGGACGCGCGGCCCGCTCTCGTCGCAGTGCACGGCCTGTGCCGCGTCGAACATGGCGATCGGAGAAGCCTCCGACATGATCAGGCTCGGGCGCGCGGACGTCGTCTTCGCCGGCGGGACGGAGGCGGGAATCACCCCGGTCGGCATTGCCGGCTTCAGCGCGATGAGAGCGCTCGCGCGCCGCAACGACGATCCGGAGAAGGCCAGTCGCCCGTTCGATGCCGATCGCAGCGGCTTCGTCATGGGCGAAGCAGGCGGTGTGATCGTGCTCGAGGAGCTCGAGCATGCCCGCGCCAGGGGAGCGAAGATCTATGCGGAGATGCTCGGGTACGGCCTCTCCTCCGACGCGGCGCACGTGACGGAGCCCGACCCCAGCGGCAAGAATCCGGCACGCGCGATGAAGATGGCCTTCGGCGACGCCGGGATCTCGCCCGACGAGGTCGACTACATCAACGCGCACGGGACCTCCACGCCGCTCGGCGATGTGAGCGAGACGAAGGTGATCAAGCTCGCCCTGGGGGAGGAGGCCGCGGCCAAGACGCCGGTCTCGTCCACGAAGGGTGCGACCGGGCATTGCCTCGGCGCCGCGGGCGCCGTCGAGGCGATCTTCACGATCCTCGCGGTCAATCGGAACCTACTGCCGCCGACGATCAACTACGAGACGCCCGACCCGGAATGCGATCTCGACTACGTCCCGAATGAGGCGCGCGAAGCCGACGTGCGCGTCGGGGTCTCCAACTCGTTCGGCTTCGGCGGGCACAACGCCTGCATCGTGCTCCGCGAAATGGCGGAGTGAGCCTCGACCTTGAGGTCTATGCGGCGCGGCCTACGTCGCTCGCAGAACTGCGTGCGAATCTCCCAGAAGGTCCGTCCTGGGAGGATTACGGTGCTGGCGAACTCGCCTACGACAGCGACGGGTGGCAGGTGTTGGTCGGTGAGCCCGAGGAAATCGCGCCCGAGGACGTACCCGGCCACCTGAGAGCGCTCTTACCCGACGCCTGCTGGCTCATCTCTCTCACCTTGGAGCCAATCGGTGCGGCGGAGGACGGGAAGGCATTTCTAGAGCGGGTTCTGTCGGCTGTTGGCTCTGCAACGGGTGGCGTCTCGACGGATTTCCGAACCGGCACGCCGTGCCGGTTTAGTTCCTAGCTCGGCGTTCGAGAGGCTCGAAATTCTCAGTGAACCCACTCGCCTGTGCTCGTCTCGCTTTCGTCACGAAGCGGGCACAGAGATGTGGCGTTTTCGCCGATATGCTGGCTGCGGGGAGGAGGCCGGGCGCGCCATAACTAGGCTTCAGCGTCATGGCTGTGGAGCGCTGGTCGACGTTCGACTGTTACGGGACGCTGATCGACTGGAACCTGGGGATCGGTCGAGAGCTCGAGCGCCTCTTCGGCGTCGCCTTGGCGCGACGTCTACTCCAGCGCTATCACGAGCTCGAGCGGGAGCTCGAGTCGGAGCCGTTTCACACGTACCACGAGGTGCTGACGCTCGCACTCGAGCAACTGGCGCAGGACGAGGGCATCCAGCTACCGGAGGGAGAGGCAGGCGCGCTGGCCCGTTCGCTGCCCGAATGGCCACCGTTTCCGGAAGTCCCGGCCGCTCTCGGCGAGGTCCGAGAGCGGGGCTGGAAGCTCGCGATCCTCTCGAACACCGACCGCGACCTGATCGCCGCGTCGCAGCGACAGCTCGGAGTCCCGGTCGATCTCGCGATCGTGGCGGAGGACGTCCAGTCTTACAAGCCGGCCCACGGGCACTGGGATCGCTTCTTCGAGGCCACGACGGCGGAGCGTGACCGGCATGTCCACGTCGGGGCGAGCCTCTTCCACGACATCGCGCCTGCTCGAGAGCTGGGACTCATTTCGGTCTGGATCAACCGCCTCGGCGAGCAGGCCGACCCGGACCCCGATCGGGAGCTCCCGGATCTCTCCCGGCTTCCCGACACGCTCGACGAGCTCGCTCCGGCATGACCCGATCCTTCACCGTTCGAGCGCCCCGGCCGGAGGATGTCGAACCGGCCAGCGAGCTCCTCAACGAGCATTCTCGGCGTCTGCACGGGACCGATGCCCAGAGTACGGAGGAGCTCCGTCAGTACTGGGAATCGCCGGACGTGGACGTCGCGCAGGACGTTCTCGTCGCCGAGGGCTCGGACGGCTCACTGCTCGCCTACGCCGATCTCGGAGAGTGGGGCGACCACGTCTGGATCGACCTGCGCGGTCTCGATCAAGGGCCGCTCGAGGCCGTCCTCGAGACCATCGAGGACCGGGCGGCCGAGAAGAGGCCGGGCGCAGGCCTGATCGCCCATGCCGCCGAGGACGACAGGCTCGTGCGCGGCGTCCTCGACGATGCCGGCTACGGCGTCATCCGCCACAGCTTCCGCATGGAGATCGAGCTCGACGGCGCCGTGCCCGAGCCCGAATGGCCGGAAGGAGTCTCCGTGCGCGCGCTCGGCGAGGGCGAGGAGGAGCGCATGTACGAGGCGCACATGGAGTCCTTCGCCGACACGTGGCTCTTCACGCGGGAGCCCTTCGAGCGGTGGTCGCACTGGTTCGTCAAGGATCCAAGCTTCGATCCGACGCTCTGGTTCTTCGCCGAGTCGGGCGACGAGCTCGCCGGCATCCTGATCGGGAGGACGTCCCCCTCCGAGCCCGGGCTCGGCTGGGTGCGGATCCTCGGGGTCCTGCCGAAGCACCGTCGTCGCGGGATCGCTCAGGCGCTCCTGCAGCACTCGTTTTCCGAGTTCGCCCGCCGAGGTTTCGACCGCGTTGGCCTCGGCGTCGATGCGCAGAGCCCGACCGGCGCGGTCCGGGTCTACGAGCGGGTCGGCATGCACGTCGCGAGGACGACAATCGCTCTTGAAAAGAAGGCCGAACGTGAGTAACGGCGCCGAGCCCCCGCGCGGCAGGGATAATCGAGAGGCCGTGGCGAGCCCGCGCATCGACGTCTCGATCGAGCACAAGAACCTGCCCGAGCAGCCGCGGGACGAGCGGCATCCCAACACGTGCCCGGCCTGCGGGTCGCACTACCGCGAGGACGAGCTCGAGCAGAACCTTCGCGTCTGCCAGCACTGCGGCCATCACTTCGCCGTCCGCGCACGGGCGCGAATCGCTCAGCTCGTCGACGGGGGCGCCTTCGAGGAGGAAGCCGCCGAGCTGCGCTCGGAAGACCCGCTCGGCTTCTTCGACCTCCGGCCCTACACCGAGCGGCTCGCGGAGGCCGAGGTCTCGACGGGCCTCGGCGACGCGATCCTGATCGGCCGGGCCGCGATCGAGGACCAGCTCTGCGAGCTCGCGGTCATGGACTTCGCCTTCATGGGCGGGTCGATGGGCAGCGTCGTCGGCGAGAAGCTGTCGCGCGCGTCTGAGAGCGCAGTCGAGCGCGGGGTGCCGTTCGTCGCCGTCACGGCGTCCGGTGGGGCGCGCATGCAGGAAGGCATCCTCTCGCTGATGCAGCTGCCGAAGACGGTTTGCGCGGTCGAGGACCTCCGGGATGCTCGCTGCGGGTTCATCAGCGTGATGACTCACCCGACGACCGCCGGCGTCCTGGCGAGCTTCGCCAGCCTCGGCGACGTGATCGTGGCCGAGCCCGGCGCGCTGCTCGCCTTCACCGGCCCACGCGTCGTCCAGCAGACGACTCGTGAGAAGCTGCCCGACGATTTCGGGCTCGCCGAGTCGAACCTCCGCTTCGGCCACCTCGATGCGATCGTGCCCCGGTCGGAGCTCCGGCCGTTCCTGGGGCGAGTCCTGAGGCTGTTCGCACATGCCCGGTGAGCATGAGCGCCACCTGCGGGAGCGGCTGAACCGCCTCCGCAGCCTCCCGCTCCTGCGCGGGACGCGTCTCTCGGGCGAGCTCGAGCGTCTGCAGCGGCAGCTCGACCGCATCGAGGCCGAGCCGTCCGACGAGGAGATCTGGCGCTCCGTCGAGCTCGCGCGGCACTCCCAGCGGCCGTATACGCTCGACTACGTGGAGCGCCTGTTCGAGGATTTCGTCGAGCTCCACGGAGACCGCGCCCGCGCCGAGGACCCCGCGCTCGTCACCGGTCTCGGCCGGTTCCAGGGCCGGACGGTCGCGCTGATCGGGCAACAGAAGGGACGGGAGATCAAGGAGCGGACGCGCCGGAACTTCGGCATGCCTCATCCGGAGGGGTACCGGAAGGGCATGCGGGTGATGGAGATCGCGCAGCGGCACCAGTTCCCGCTCGTCACGTTCCTCGACTCCCCCGGCGCGTATCCGGGCGTGGCCGCCGAGCAGCACGGGCAGGGCGGGGCGATCGCGCGGTCGCAGGCGTTGATGGCACGGCTCACCGTGCCGATCGTCTCCTGCGTTATCGGCGAGGGCAACTCCGGCGGGGCGATCGCGATCGGGCTCGTCGACCGGGTGCTGATGCAGGAGAACGCGATCTACTCCGTGATCTCACCCGAGGGCTGCGCGGCGATCCTTTGGCGCGATGCGGGCGAGGCGCGCAAGGCGGCGGCCGCGTTCAAGCCCGACGCCGTTCACTGCCTGGAGCTGGGCGTGATCGACGAGATCGTCCCGGAGCCGAAGGGCGGAGCGCATCTGAACCCCGACGAGTCGGCCCGCCTCCTCGGCGCCGCCCTCGGCAGCACGCTGGACAAGCTGTCGGCGGTTCCGGCCGAGGAGCTTCGAGATCAGCGGCGTGACCGCTACCGCAGACTCGGGATCTATACGGCAAGAGCCGCCGAGCCCGCTTCCCAACCGGGGCCCTGAGGGTTATCCACAGGTCGTCGGGTCCGGTCTTCCACAGGATCCACAGCGTTATCCCCTGACTCTTGAACGCGCCGAGGCCGGCGTAAAGCCGGCCTCGAGCGCTGACCCCCTGGTGTGTTGGGATGATTCTTCAGGGCGGGTGCGACCCTGCTTTCTACGGCCTGTATGACCCGCCCGAGAATCTTGAAACATGACGCTGCGGGTTTCTTCACGAGCCGCTTCCGGTAGATAGGTCCCATGCGCGCGATCTGGAGCGGGACGATCTCCTTCGGGCTCGTCAGCATGCCCGTGCGGATGTACTCGGCGACCGAGTCGAAGGAGCTCCGCTTCCACTTTCTGCACAAGGACGACCTCACTCCGATCGGCTACGACAAGGTGCGCAAGGACACGGGCGAGCACGTGGATCCCGACGAGATCGTCCGCGGCTTCGAGATCGAGAAGGGCCGCTATGTGCCGATCGAGGACGAGGATCTCGATCGGCTCGACGTCGAGCTCACGCACTCGATCGACATCTGCGACTTCGTCGACCTGGACGAGATCGACCCGATCTACTTCCGCAAGGCGTACTACCTCCTGCCCGAGGACGGCGCCGAGAAGCCGTATCGGCTGCTGGTGAAGGCGCTCGGAGAGACGGGCAAGGTCGGGATCGCCAAGGTCGTGATCCGAAACAAGCAGCACCTGGCCGCGCTCCGGCCGTACGAGGGCGTGCTACTCCTCGAAACGATGTACTACGCGGACGAGATCCGAAAGCCCGAGAGCGTCGACGGCAAGGTGGGCAGGCTCGCCAACGCCGAGGTGGACATGGCCAAATCACTCGTCGAGAACCTCAGCGACGACTTCAAGCCGGACAAATACGACGACACGTACCGCAAGGAGCTGCTCGACCTCATTCGTGCAAAGGCGAAGGGCCGGAAGCTGCCCGAGCCGCAAGAGGAGGAAGAGGGCGAGGTGGTCGACCTGATGGCCGCGCTGCGCGAGTCGGTCGCCGAGACGAAGAAGCGCAAGCGTCGCGCCACGAGGCCCGCCCGCAAGGCAAGCTAGGCACGTGCCCAAGGCGAAGCTCGCCGAGTACAAGAAGAAGCGAGACCCGAAGAAGACGCCCGAGCCCTTCGGGGGCAAGAAGCGCGGGAAGGCGCCGATCTTCGTCGTCCAGCGCCACGACGCGCGACGGCTCCACTACGACTTCCGGCTCGAGCGCGACGGCGCGCTCGCGAGCTGGGCCGTACCGAAGGGCGTCCCGCTCGAGCCCGGCCAGCAGCATCTCGCCGTCCACGTCGAGGACCACCCCCTCGAGTACGCGACGTTCCACGGCGAGATCCCCAAGGGCGAGTACGGCGCGGGCACGGTCGAGATCTGGGACAAGGGCACCTACGAGCTCGTCGAGGAGAAGCGCGACGGCGGGCTCACGGTGCGTCTCCACGGCAAGCGGCTGAACGGCACGTACGCGCTCGTCCCCGCGAAGCTCTCCGGCGATCCCAAGAACTGGCTGATCATCCGCAAGCGCGAGGAGGCGACTCCCGCGCGGCCGTCGGGCTCGTCGCGGAAGTACGCCCCGATGCTCGCCACGCTCGCCGGCGGAGTGCCGAAGGGCGAGGGCTGGACCTTCGAGATCAAATGGGACGGCTACCGGATCGTCTCGCGGGTCTCCGGGAGCGAGGCCGAGCTGCGGACGCGAAAGGACCAGGACTACACGGCGCGCTTCGCCAACGTCGCGAAGGAGCTGGCCAAGGCGCTGAAGACGCCGGACTGCGTCGTCGACGGTGAGGTCTGTGCGCTCGACGAGGAGGGTCGTCCCAGCTTCTCGGCGATGCAGCAGGGCAAGCGCGAGACGCCGATCGTCTACTACCTCTTCGACCTGCTGGAGGTCGACGGCGAGCCGGTGGTCGATCTCCCGCTCGAGGAGCGCCGCGAGCGGCTCGAGCAGCTGCTCGACAGGCGGAACAGGACGATCCGCCTCTCCGAGAGCTTCGACGACGGCCAGGCGCTGCTCGCCGCCGCGGAGCAGCAAGGACTCGAGGGGGTCATGGCCAAGCGGCTCGGGTCGCGCTATCTGCCGGGGAAGCGCTCCCGCGACTGGCTGAAGGTCAAGGGTCACGGGCGCCAGGAGTTCGTGATCGCGGGTTACACCCGAGGCAAGGGCAGGCGCGGCGGGACGCTCGGCTCGCTCGTGCTCGGCACCTACCGGGCCGGGGAGCTTGTCTACGCCGGGAACGTCGGCACCGGGTTCACGGAGCGGGAGATCGAGCGCTTGCTCGCGAAGCTGAAGCCGCTCGAGCGCAAGACGCCGCCGTTCGAGGACGCACCGAAGATGCCGCGCGTGCGCAAGGGCGACGTGATCTGGGTCGAGCCGAAGCTCGTCGCCGAGGTCGAGTTCGCAGAGTGGACGCACGACAATCGCCTGCGGGCGCCGTCCTACAAGGGCCTCCGTGAGGACAAGGATCCGACCGAGGTGCGCCGCGAGGAGCCCGAGGCCGAGGCGATCCCGACCGAGATCCGCAAGGGCAAGCGCGTGCTCAAGCTCTCGAACGTCGACAAGCTCTTCTGGCCGCAGGAGGGGATCACGAAGGGCGATCTGCTCTCGTACTACCGGCGCGTGGCGCCCATCCTCGTCCCGCATCTCGAAGATCGGCCGTTCACGCTGAAGCGCTATCCCGATGGCTGGCAGGGCAAGTTCTTCTTCCAGAAGGACGCGCCGAAGGGGATGCCGGACTGGATCCCCACGGAGTCGATCGTCGTCTCGACTCGCGACAAGCCGCGGCAGAAGCGGCGGATCGACGCGCCGCTCGTGAACGATGAGCTCGCGCTGCTCTGGATGGCGAACATGGGCTGCATCGACCTGAACACGTGGTACTCGCGGATCGACAAGCCCGAGCGGCCCGATTTCGTGCTCTTCGACCTCGACCCGTCGGCCGACGCCGGCTTTCCAGAGACCGTTCAGGTTGCGCTGCTTGTGAAGCAGGCCCTCGATGCGCTCGAGCTCGAGAGTTTCGTCAAGACGAGCGGCGCGGACGGTATCCACGTGCTCGTGCCGGTCGCGCGCCGCCACACGTTTGCGGACACGCGCGAGTTCTCGGCGATCATCGCGGGCGCGCTCGCCCGGACGCATCGCAGGCTCGTCACGACCGAGTGGACGAAGGCGAAGCGCCGCGGAGTGCTGATCGACTCGAACCAGAACGGCGAGGGGAAGACGATCGCCTCGGTCTACTCGGTGCGGCCGAAAGCCGGTGCGCCGGTCTCGACGCCGCTGCGCTGGGACGAGGTGAACGAAGACCTCGACCCGGCGGCGTTCACGATGGAAGAGGTCCTCCGGCGCGTCGAGCAAGCCGGAGACCTGTTCGAGGGCGTCCTGAAGACCAAGCAGTCGCTAAGCGTCGCGCTCAAGACGCTCCGCTGACGCGTTACAGGCTCGTTACAACCCTTCGGCACACTCACCGCGTGAAGTCAGTTCTGGTGCTCGTCGCCGGGGCTCTCGTGCTGGCCGCTTGCGGCGGGCACGAACGATCAATTTCAACCGTCACCCTCCGACGTTGCTCGAGTGGCCGCCCCCACACAGCGTTCGTGCCACCAATCCAGCGGCTATCGACTCTGCGAGATGTCCCGCTGGCATTGGTCGAGCTCGATGATCGAGCGTAGGGTCGGTGGCCGGTGGAAGCTCGTCACGGGGCCCCCTCGGCACGCGGATCCCGGCGATTTCGGTCAGTGGTATCGCGTCTGGAGATCTCAGGACGGCAAGTGGCTCCTCGGCGAGTGGACGCACCCCTGCGATTCGGCCCACGCCTTCTTCATTCCTCCACGAGGAGGCCGGCCGCAGGTCGTCACAGGCGAGTTCGACTGGCGCAAGGGACCGGTCACGTATCCGCTCGGGTGGACGGCCGCCGGGCTGGCACGAGTCAGAGTGTTGACCGGCGGGAATTGCGCCGGCGGGCCTTTCAGCCGGCCGGGGATCTGTCTCATCGACCCGAAGACAGGGCACGGCACCTTTGTCCGCAAGCTCACGCTCGCGGAGGGCGGAGGAAGTCGTAGATGAATCCGACCTCGTCGAAGCCGAGCTTGCGGTAGAGCTCCTTCGGCCAGTCGTCCCGGTTGGCGACCAGGAAGGTCAGGTCGTCCCCCGCCTCGCGCGAGACGGCGAGCGCGTGGGACACGAGCGCGCGCGCCAGGCCGCGGTTCCTGAAGCGCAAGAGCGTGAGGACGTTCTCGATCTGGCCGGTGCGCCCGTCCGAATACAGCTCGCAGTAACTCGCGATCTCGCCGCCGGCCCGGGCGGCGAAGAAGCGGGTCGGGATCGCGGCTGCGACGGCGCGCTTGCCCTCGACGAGCTGCCGCGCGATGTCATCGTCGAAGCTCGACGACGGATCGCTCCGGTTGGACTCAGCCCAGGCAGGGGCGAGCTCGTCGATCGCGACCTGTTCGACGGTGACCGCATCCGGCTTCCGGTCGGGCTCTCGCATGGCGACCATGATGACGTCGCATTCCACGCTCCAACCCAGCTCGTGAAACCCGAGGGCGAGCCGCTTACCTGTCCCGCCGTCGTAGATCTCGACCTTCCGGTGACCAAGCCCGGCGCCGCCGAGGACGCGATCGGCCTCATGCGCCAGCACCTCCACGGTCACCTGGCCGAGCTCCTTCTCCACCAGGAGGTAGTTGCGGCTCCAGACCCGTGGCACCCGGTCGTCGAGGTATGCGACGCCGACCGGAGAGCTGACTGTGCGGCGCGCAGCGCGTTCCCCCAGTGCGCGCAGGAAGGCCAGACAGCGCTCGAGCTCAGCCATCGCCGAGCTTTCTCGGATGGCCGAGCATGCCCAGCTCGGCGATGTCGCGGCGGAAGAAGAGCGCGACCGTCCAGTCGATGACGACCCGCAGCTTCCGGGAGAAGAGAGGCAGCTGGTAGAGGTGGTACGTCCTCGTTACGAACCAGCCCAGGAAGCCACGCAGCGGGAGTCCGAGCACGAGGGCGATGCCGCGGTGCCGGCCAAGTGTCGCCACCTGGCCGAGTGTCCGGTAGCGGTACGGCTTCGGCGCTCCGCTCAGGTTCTTCGCCAGCCGTCGGGCCTGACGCAGCGCGTGCTGCGAGGTCGGCGGGTCGGGCATGCCCGGTGTCGCCTCGTTCGGGACGGAGGCGCAGTCGCCGAGAGCCCAGAGTCCCGCCCGGCCCTCGACGCGGAGCATCGCGTCGACCACTACCCGGCCCCGCTCGTCCAGTGGCAGCCCCAGCTCGCGGAGCCGCGGGTTCGGTGTGACTCCGGCCGTCCAGACGAGCGTGTGGGTGGCGATGCGCTCTCCACCGGAGAGGACGACCGTCCCCGCTCCGACCGATTCGAGCGTGGTCGAGGTCCGGATCTCGACGCCTCGCTTCTCCAGCTGGCGGGCGGCGTACTCGCCGAGGCGGGACGGGATCTCCGGAAGGATCGTCGGCGCCGCATCCACGAGCACCCAGCGTGCCCGGTGACGCGGGAGCCCCGGATAGTGGCGGAGCGCGTCGCGAACGAGGTCGGAGAGCTCGGCGAGCGCTTCGACGCCGGCGTAGCCCGCCCCGACGAAGACGAAGGTCAGGTGCGCCTCGGCCCGGGCCCGGTCGGTCTCCGCCGTCGCCGCCTCCAGCCGGCGCAGCACGTGGTTCCTGAGATGGATCGCATCGGCGAGGTCGTTGAAGCCGAGGCCGTGGTCGGCCAGACCCGGGATCGGCAGGACCCGTGCGATCGAGCCGAGAGCGAGCACGGCCTGGTCGTAGGCGACCTCGAGCCTCCCGGTCTCGGTCTCGACGGTTGCCGCCCGGCGGTCCGTGTCGAGGGCTGTCGCGCGCCCCAGAAGGAGCTCCGCGCGCGGGCACATCAGCCGCAGCGGGACGACGACATGGCGTGGCTCGAGCGTGCCGGAGGCCGCTTCGGGGAGCAACGGCGTGAAGAGCATGAAGTTCTCGGGATTGACGATGGTTGCGCCGCGCCGGCCGAGCAGCCGCGCCACGTAGGAGCCGGCGAAGCCGCCTCCGAGCACGAGGGTTCCGCCGCGAGCTCGGCGCCGCTCTACCATCGCGCCGTGCAGGTGGCGGTGATCGGAAGCGGCCGGGAGCACGAGGCGCATGCGGAGGAGGTCGGTCGCCTGCTCGCGGAGCGCGGATGCACGGTCGTGACCGGGGGCCTCGGGGAGGTGATGGCCGCGGCGGCGCGAGGTGCGAAGGCGGGAGGCGGCACAACGATCGGCATTCTCCCCGGCGAGAGCCGCGCCCATGCAAATCCGTGGATCGACCACGCCGTCGTCACGGGCATCGGGCACGCGCGAAATCTCGCCGTGGTCGCGTCCGGGGACGCCGTGATCGCGGTCGGCGGCAGCTGGGGCACGCTGGCCGAGATCGGCTTCGCGCGCCGGCTCGGGCGCCCGGTCGTCGTCCTCGAGCCGGGCTGGCAGATCGAGGGCGAGGGGATCGAGCGGGCCGCGACGCCCCAGGAGGCGGTTGCTCTCGCGGTCAGCCTCGGAGCAGCGGGCACGTGAGGCAGGTGGGGCCGCCGTCGCCCTTCCGGGACAGCTCCTCGCCGCGGTAGACGCGCACCTCGACTCCGGCCTCTTCCATCCGCCTCCGCGTCTCGGGGTTGCCGTCGAGAGCGAGGGCGACGCGCGGAGCCAGCGCGAGAACGTTGCAGCCCATCGACTCGAACTCCTCGTGAGCGACCTCGACGAGCCGGATCCCCCGCTCGTGGAGGAGCTCGACGAGGCGAACTGGCAGCAACGGGAGGTGGACGAGCGCGAGATCCCGGTCGAGCGGGCTGATCAGCGAGAGCAGGTGCAGTACCTCCCCCGGCCCGTGGTGATGTGGCAGGTCGACGGTGAGGAGCTCGACGTTCGGAAGTGCCTGGGCGAGCTGTCGCGTGCCGGCTTCGTTCGTCCGGTAGCCGAGCCCCACGACAAGTGTTCTCTCGTCGAGCCATAGGGTGTCGCCGCCCTCGGCCTGGGCGGGCTCGGCGAGCTCCGCGGCGACCGGCACGCCTGCTGCTTCGAAGTCGCGGGCGATCAGCGCCGGCTCTCCGCGGCGGTTGTCCTTCCCCGGTCGGAGGAGAATCGCTCCGGCGTCGGCCACGAGCGCCGGGTCGTAGACGTAGACCGCATCCAGATTGCCGTCGTCGGCGGCCCGGGCGAGAACGACCTCGCCCCCCTGGGACGCGAGCGCCTCGCAGAAGGCCTCGTGCTCCGCGGCGATACTTCCTGGGTCGGGCTCGGCGCGCCAGCCACACTCCCGCCACCGAGCGACGTCGTTGCCCGGTGGACGGACGAGGACGCGCTTCAGCGGCGCCGTCATGCTCCGCACCCCGAACCCACCTTGTAACACTGTGTTACTAGGTCGGCTCACGGGGTCAGCATCCTCGTCAGGAGCTCGAGCGCGCCGGCCTTGTCGAGGGGCTCGTTCAGGTTCCCGCACTTCGGTGACTGCACGCACGACGGGCAGCCGCTCTCGCACGGGCAGCCCTCGAGCATCTTCGCCGTGTCCTCGACCCAGCCCTCGAAGGCGTCGAAGCCGCGCTCGGTGATGCCGACGCCGCCGGCGTGGCCGTCGTAGACGAAGATCGTCGGCCGGCCGGTCTGGAAGTGGAGGTTCGTCGAGAGCCCGCCGATGTCCCAGCGGTCGCACATCGCCCACAGCGGCAGGATCGCGATCATCGCGTGCTCGGCCGCGTGGAGTGTTCCGAGGAGCCGGGGCATCTGTTCGAGGCCGGCCAGCTGATCCGGCTCCGGCAGGTACCAGACGGCTTCCGTGTCGAAGGTCGTCTGCGGTAGGTCGAGGGCGACGAGGTCGAGCGTCGACTGGTCTCTGATCGACTTCTTCTGGTAGCCGACGACCTGCTCGGTGACGCTGACGCGGCCGAAGGAGAGCTCGAGGCCGAGCCGCCGCTCCGTTCGCAAAGCTTCCTCGATCGCGGTCGTCGTCTCCTTCTTCACCTGGGTGTAGTAGTCGCCGGAGAAGGGCTCAACGAGGGCGCTACGGGCGGTGAGGTCGAGGGCGACGACCCGGTAGCTCTCACCGAGGTGGAGGTAGATCGCTCCGTCGTGGACGGTCGTGTACGCGCGCTCGCGCTCGATGATGCCGAGGACCGAGCCCGTCTCGGACTCGACGACTGCGAAGACGTCCGGGCTGGTCGAGCGGAGGCCGAAGCGCCCCGCCGGATAGTCGCGGCCCGCCCAGACGTAGCCGGCCTTCGTCTTCTCCAGCTCGGGATGAACGGCTGCACGGCGGAGCGCTTCGGCGCCGAGGATCTCGGCGTCCGCATCGTCGACCGGCGCTTCGAAGGCGGCCGAGGCGACGTGCCCGTCGAGCACGCGCGGGTTCTCGTGGTCGAGGATCGCCGCCTCGACGCGACGGCGGAGCAGCGTCTCCGGCTCGCGCATGAAGTACTGGTCGAGCGCGTCTTCACTCGCGACGAGCACGGCGAGCCCGTGGCCGCGTCGGCCGGCGCGGCCCCACTGCTGACGCAGGCTGGCGACGGTACCGGGAAAGCCGACGGAGATGACGGCGTCCAGCGCACCGACGTCGATCCCGAGCTCGAGTGCATTCGTTGCGCTCACTCCGAGCAGCTCGCCGGCGAAGAGCCGCCGCTCGATCTCGCGCCGCTGCGCAGGCGTGTAGCCGGCCCGGTACGGAGAGAGCGCGGACGCGTCGCCGAGGCGCTCGGCCGTGAACTTGTGGATCAGCTCCGCGGCTCGGCGGCTCTTGGCGAAGACGAGGGTCCGCAGGCCCCGCGCGACGAGGTCGGCCATCAGCTTCGAAGCCTCTGTGAGGGCACTGCCGCGGAGACCGAGCTCCTCGTCGAGGAGCGGTGGGTTCCAGAGCGCAACCGTCCGCTCGGCCTTCGGCGCGCCGTCGTCGGCGACGACGGTGAAGCCGAGCCCTGTGAGCGAGGTCGAGAGCTCGCCCGGATTGCCGATCGTCGCCGACGCGAGCAGGAACTGCGGGTCGGCGCCGTAGACACGCGCCAGCCGGCGCAGGCGGCGCAGGACGTTGCCGACGTGGGAGCCGAAGACGCCGCGGTAGACGTGAGCCTCGTCGACGACGACGTAGCGGAGGTTCGAGAGGACGTCGCCCCAGCGGTCGTGGTGCGGGAGGACGCCCACGTGGAGCATGTCCGGGTTGGTCAGGATCAAGTTGGCCCACTTGCGGATCTGCCAGCGCCGCTCGCTTTCGGTGTCGCCGTCGTAGATCGCGGGGCGGATCCGCTTCACCTTCAGCTCGGAGAGCGACCGGATCTGATCCTGCGCGAGCGCCTTCGTCGGGTACAGGTAGAGCGCGCGCAGCTTCGGCTCCTCGCTGAGCGCGGCGAGCACGGGCAGGTTGAAGGCGAGCGTCTTCCCGCTGGCGGTCCCGGTCGTGACGAGGACGTGCTCTCCCCGCGCTGCCGCCTCCCAGGCCTCGGCCTGGTGGGAGTAGAGCGAGTCGACGCCGCGCTCCTCCAGCCGTTCGCGCAGCGCGGCCGGCAGCGCGTCCGGCAACGGCAGGGCCTTCGCCTCGCGCGCGGGCTCGGAGGTGAGGTGGGCGAGCTCCTCGCCGGCGAGGAGGTCGTCCCACAGCGCGACCGAGGTAGCCATCTCCGCCGATGCTAGCCTTGAGCTACCGGGGTGCCTCGTCGCCGAGGCTGAGAACACACCCGCAAGACCTGATCCGGGTAATGCCGGCGAAGGGAGAAGATGGCTGTACCACGTTGCCTCACAATCGCAGGCTCCGACTCTGGGGGCGGAGCGGGGATCCAGGCCGACCTGAAGGCCTTCGCCGCGGCCGGCTGCTTCGGGACGAGCGCGATCGTCGCGCTCACGGCGCAGAACACGGTCGGCGTCGCAGCCGTCCAGGAGCTACCGCCGGGCTTCGTGCAGGCGCAGCTCGACGCGATCTTCGACGACATCGGCGTCGACGCGGCGAAGACCGGGATGCTCTTCTCGCGTGAGCTGATCGAGACCGTGGCCGATTTCCTCGCCGAGCACTCGGTACCGCTCGTTGTCGATCCGGTGATGGTCGCGAGCTCGGGCGCGAAGCTGCTCGAGGACGATGCCGTCGAGACGCTCGTCGGCCGGCTGTTCCCGCTCGCGACCGTCGTCACGCCGAACCTTCCCGAGGCCGAGGCGCTCGCGGGCCGGACGGGCACCCGACGCGAGCTGGCCGAATGGATCCACGAGCTCGGAGCACTCGCGGTCATCGTCACAGGCGGCCACGGCGAGGAGCCCGTCGACCATCTGTTCGACGGCGACGAGCACGTCGAGATCGAGGTCGAGCGCCATGCGATCCCGGCCACGCACGGCGCGGGCTGCACGCACTCGGCCACCCTGGCGGCGCTGCTCGCGGAGGGACTGTCCCTCGACGTTGCGGCCCGAGGCGCCGCTCGTGCTGCCTCCGAGGCTGTACGCAACGGCTTCCCGGAGATCGGGGCCGGCGAGGGGCCGGTCAACGCGGTGGTGCGATGAGAACGGGAGCAGACCTCGCGGCGATCCGGGAGCGCAAGCCGCTCGTCCACCAGATCACGAACTACGTCGTCATGAACGAGACGGCGAACGCGACACTCGCGCTGGGGGCCCTTCCGGTGATGGCGCACGCGAAGGAGGAGGTCGAGGAGATGGCCTCGGTCGCCGGTGCGCTCGTCCTCAACATCGGGACGCTCTCAGAGCACTGGATCGAGGCGATGCTGCTCGCGGCCAAGGCTGCGAACCGCGCCGGCGTGCCGGTCGTCCTCGATCCGGTCGGCGCCGGGGCGACGACGCTTCGCACCGAGACGGCGAGGCGGATCCTCAGCGACACCGAAGTCGCCGTCGTCCGCGGCAACGCGGCCGAGGTGGCGACGCTGGCCGGCCGCGAGGCCGAGATTCGCGGCGTAGAGTCGCTCGGCGCCGGCGACTCGGGCGCCGAGCTGGGCACAGCGGCGGCGGCCGCGCTCGGCTGCGTCGCGGCCGTCACCGGCCCCGTCGACCATGTCTCGGACGGCCGGCGCGTGATCGCGGTCGCGAACGGTCACGCGCTGCTCGGGACCGTGTCCGGGACAGGGTGTATGGCGACGGCGATCACGGGCTGCTTCCTCGCCGTGGCCCCCGACCGGCCTCTCGAAGCAGCCGCCGAGGCGCTCGCCGCCTTCGGCATCGCCGGGGAGGAGGCCTCGCGGGGCGCGAAGGGCCCGGGCACCTTCCACGCCGCGCTCTACGACGCGCTCTACAACCTCGATCCGGCGACGATCGACGACCGAGCCCGTGTGGATGAATCGTGACGCTTTTGGAGCGGGGTCTGACCCCGTAACAGAACTGTGAAGCTGCACGCGATCGTCAGCGACCTGGAGACGGCACGGACTGCCGTCGAAGGCGGCGCGACAGTGATCCAACTTCGTTTGAAGGGGGCTTCGACCGACGAGGTCGTCGAAGCTGGTCGCAGCTACCGCGATCTATGCACGGCGTCTGGAGTCGACTTCGTCGTCAATGACGACGTCGACGCCGCAGTTGCCCTGAAGGCAACGGGTGTTCATCTCGGTCAGGACGATCCCGGAGGAGACCGAGCTGCTGACGCTGGTCTCCTTGTCGGCGTCTCGGCCAGTACGGAGGACGAGGCGTGGGAGGCAGTCAAGGGTCCTGCCTCCTACTACATCGGCGCAGGACCGATTTGGGCGACGCCGTCGAAGCCGGACGCGGCGCCGCCGATCGGACTGCAGGGGCTCGAGGAAATGCGAGGGATTCCCATTCCGGTCATCGCGATCGGTGGCATCGACGCATCCAATGCGGCCGACTGCATTCGCGCTGGGGCCACGGGCGTCGCGGTGATACGTGCCGCACGAGATTCTCGCAGCCTGCGCCGGGTGATCGATGAAGCTCTCACAGCTCGGTGAGCTCGGCCTCCTGGCCGAGCTCGAGAGCCGCGGGCTGGCCAGGCAGATGGAGAACGATGCGGCGCAGCTCGAGGGCGGCCTGGTCGTCACGCAGGACGCGCTCCTCGAGGACGTCCATTTTCGGCTCGCCTGGCTGAGCTGGCAGGAGCTTGGTTATCGCGCTGCCGCGGTCAATCTCAGCGATCTCGCCGCCTCCGGGGCGGAGCCGCACGCGCTCGTCGTCACGCTCGGGCTACCGGACGAGACCGAGCTCGAGGACGTGCTGGCGCTCTACGAGGGCTTGAACGAGCCCGGGATTCCGATCGTCGGTGGAGACACGACCCGCTCCCAACGGGTGCTCCTCAGCGTGACGGCGCTCGGCCGTTCGGACCGGGTCCCCGGCCGCGGCGGCGCCCGACCCGGCGATCTTCTCGTCGTCACGGGCCCGCTCGGCGCCGCGGGCGCGGCCTTTCGCGAAAACCGACTTTCGCGTCCGCCCCTACGTCTAATCGAAGGGAGGGAGCTTGCTCGCCGTGCGCACGCGCTGCTGGACATCTCCGACGGGCTGGCGGTCGACGCGGGTCACATCGCGGCCCGGTCGGGAGTGCGCTGCGTTGTCGACCTCGAGCGCGTGCCGCTCGCGGATGGAGCCGACCTCGACGACGTGGGCTTCGGCGAGGACTACGAGCTTCTGGCCGCCGTGGCCGAGCCGGGGCGCTTTACCGAGATCGGCCGCTGTGAGCCCGGCAACGGGGTCGCTCTCCTCCTCGACGGCCGCCCGCACGAGCTCGGCGGCTGGGACCACTTCCGCCCCGCTTGACGCGGTCGGTCCTTTTAGCGACCCTGGGTCGGCGTGATCCGGTACCTCGTCAGGCGCCTGCTGTGGGCGGTCGTGTTGCTCGTCGCGATCACCATGGTCACCTTCAACCTCTTCTTCATGATTCCGAGCCAGCCGGGCGCGGCCGGGTCGAGAAGGTCGCAGAACACGACCAACCTTCGCGAGTCGCTCGTCATCAGCGGCCCCATCTACGAGGAGTACGGCCAGTTCGTCTGGCGGATCGCTCACGGCTCCTTCGGGGAGTCGTGGTCGACGTCGCGGAACGTGAACGAGGTGATCCTGGAAGCTGCGCCGGTGACGCTCTGGCTCGTGCTGGGCGGGGCGGTCTTCTGGCTGCTGCTCGCCGTGCCGATCGGAATCATCTCGGCGCTCAGACCGCGCTCGCTCTTAGACCGGTCGGCGACCGTCTTCATCCTGATCGGCATCTCGGCCCATCCGGTCTGGCTCGGCTTGATGTTCTCCTATTTCCTGGGCTATAGGGCCCACGTCTTTCCGATCACGGGGTACTGCGACCTGTGGCGGGCCCACACGAGCGTCTGCAACGGCCTGACCCAGTGGAGCTGGCATCTCGTTCTCCCCTGGCTGACGTTCGCGCTGCTCTACGCCGCGCTCTACTCGCGGATGATCCGGGCGAGCGTGATCGAGACGATGACCGAGGACTACGTGCGCACGGCTCGTGCGAAGGGCGCCTCCGGATGGCGTGTCGTGCGGGGGCACGTGCTGCGGAACGCGATGCTCCCCGTGGTCACGATGCTGGGCATGGACGTCGGCATCTGGCTGACGAATGCGGTCTTCATCGAGACGGTCTTCGGCATGCCGGGCGTCGGCAAGCTGCTGACGACGAGCCTCCTCAGGCGCGACCTACCGGTCGTGATGGCGATCACGGTCTTCGTCTCGGTGCTGATCATCGTCCTGAACATGGTCGTCGACCTGCTCTACGCCGCGCTCGACCCGCGCGTTCGGACGGGCGGCGGCGAGCAGCGACGGGGCCGCACGCGGACTCCGGCGCGGACCGAAGCCGTCGCCACTCCGGCCCAGCAGCCGGGCTAGGAACCGAGCCAGGGGGCCCAGGCCTGCTCGTAGTGCGATCGCGACCGGGCGCCGACCACGGTCTCGCGAGCCTCGCCGCCCTTGAAGAGGATCGCTGTCGGGATCGCGAGCACTCCGTAGCGCGCCGCCGCCTCCGGGTTCTCGTCGATGTTCAGCTTCGTGAACTCGATCCGGCCCGCGTGGGTCTCGGCGAGGCCGGCGAGGATCGGCTCCACGGCCTTGCACGGCCCGCACCAGGGTGCCCAGAAGTCGACGACGACCGGCCGGTCGGCTGAGAGGACGTCCCGGGCGAAGTCGGCGTCCGTCAGCTCGCGCACGAGAACAGGCTACAGGCGGCCCAGCAGGGCTCGGGCGCGGAGGAGGGGCACCTTCCAGACGGCTTCCAGCACGATCGCCCTGCTCATCTTCGAGCCGCCCACCTCCCGGTCGGCAAAGGTGATCGGCAATTCGACGACGCGGAATCCGGCCCGCAGCGCGCGATACGTCGTCTCGATCTGAAACGCGTAGCCGAGCGAGGAAATCGCATCGAGGTCGATCGTCTCCAGGACGGCCCGGCGGTAGCACTTGAAGCCGCCGGTCAGGTCGCGAATGCCGACCTGCAGCAGCACCTGGGCGTAGAGCGAGCCGCCGCGGGAGATAAAACGGCGCAGGAGCCCCCAGTTCCGGGTTCCTCCGCCGCGGACATAGCGGGAACCGAGCGCCAGATCCGCCGCTTCCATCGCCGCCACGAGCCGCGGCACGTCTGCCGGGTCGTGTGAGAAGTCGCAGTCCATCTCGAGGACGAGCTCGGCGCCGAGCTCGAGCGCACCACCGAACCCGGCGAGATAGGCGGGGCCGAGCCCCTCCTTCCGCTCGCGGTGCAGGACGTGAACCCACGGCAGCTCGGCGGCGAGTCGATCGGCGATCTCGCCCGTCCCGTCGGGCGAGGCGTCGTCGATCACGAGCACCTCCAGCCCCTCCAGACCGAGCCCGCCGAGCGCGCGCACCATCGGCTCCAGGTTCTCGCGCTCGTTGTAGGTCGGCAGGCAGATGATCTTCGACACGCGCCCATATCATCGCCGGGGTGGCGAAACGACTCCCGCGCAACTCCGACGTGGCCGACCAGTTCGAGCTCCTGGCCGACTTCCTCGAGCTCGAGGGCAGCGACCAGTTCCGTCCTCTCGCGTACCGCCGGGCGGCACAGCGCATGCGCGAGACGGGCGGCTCGATCGCTCAGCTCGCCCTCGAGGGCCGTGCCAAGGACCTGTCCGGCATCGGCAAGACGATCGAGGAGAAGATCGTCCAGATCGTCGAGCAGGGACGCATCGAGGCGCTCGCCAAGCGCGAGGCCCGCGTCCCGGGCGACGTCGTCGAGTTCATGCATCTGCCCGGACTGGGTCCGAAGACGGCTCGGCGCATCTGGCGGGAGCTCGGAGTCTCGACGCTCGCCGAGCTGAAGCAGGCCGCAGAGTCGGAGCGCCTCCGCACTCTCACCGGCCTGGGGGCGAAGACCGAGGAGAACGTGCTCCGCGCCCTCGCGACGCCCCGCAAGGAGATCGAGCGCAAGCCGCTCCTCGGTCAGGCGCTGCCGGCCGTGCGGGCCGTCGTCTCCGTCCTCCGGGAGTACCCGGCCGCCGACCAGGTCAGCGAGGCAGGAAGCGTCCGCCGCCTGAAGGAGCAGGTGCGCGACCTCGACATCATCGCCACCGCGAGCGACCCCTCGGCCCTGACCGCGTATCTGACCGAGCTGGCGTGGGTCGAGGAGGTCGTCGCCAGGGGAACGACGAAGGCGACGGTCGTCTCGAACGAGGGCCTGCGCTTCGACCTGCGCGTCGTCCCGCCCGATTCGTACGGCAACCTGCTCCAGCACTTCACGGGCTCGAAGCAGCACAACGTCGCTCTGCGCGAGGACGCCGTCCGCCGCAAGCTTTCCGTCTCCGAGTACGGCGTCCAAGACGTCGAGAGCAAGGAGGTCTTCACCGACCGCACCGAGGAGGCTCTCTACGAGCGGCTCGGGTACGCCTGGATCCCGCCGGAGCTGCGCGAGAACATGGGCGAGCTGCAGGCGGCGCGGGAGGGGCGGCTGCCGAAGCTCGTCGAGCTCTCCGAGATCCGCGGCGACCTCCACTCGCACTCGACCTGGTCGTCGGACGGGAAGAACACGATCGAGGAGATGGCCCGCGAGGCTCGGCGGGTCGGCCGCTCCTACCTCGCCGTCACGGATCACTCGCACTACCTTCGGGAGGGTCGGATTGAGGCCCAGAACCGCGAGCTCGAGGCCGTCCAGGAGCGGCTCGGGCGCCTCAGGCTCCTGAAGGGGATCGAGGCGAACATTCGCGCGAACGGCTCGATCGACGTCGCCGACGACCTGCTCGCGGAGCGGGACTGGGTGATGGCCTCGGTGCACTCGGGCTTCGACCGCGACCTGACCGAGCGCGTGCTCGCGGCGATGGAGAACCCGCACGTGGACTGCATCGGACACCTGACCGGCCGCAAGCTGAACCGACGCGGCCCCGCGGATGTCGACTTCGAGCGCGTCGTCGAGAAGGCGCTCGAGACCGGGACGTTCCTCGAGATCAACGCTCAGCCCGATCGGCTCGATCTCCGGGACGCTCATGCGCGGCTTGCGGGCGAGGCCGGCGTCAAGATCGTGATCTCCAGCGACGCACACCAGCTGAGCGCGCTCGCGAACCTCGAGTTCGGCGTCGCCCAGGCAAGGCGAGCCTGGCTTGGCCCCGATCAGATCCTCAACACGCGTCCCTGGGGCGAGGTCAAGAAGCAGCTCAAGTGAAGTACCGGGCGGTCATCTTCGATCTCTGGATGACGCTCGTTCCGTGGGATGCCGAGGAGTCGAGGCGCTTCTCCGACCAGGTGGCCGAGACCGCGGGCGTCGACCCCGAGCGCTACTGGGAGGCGTGGCTCTCGGTGCACCACTTGCCGGACCGCAACACGGGGCCGATGACCGAGCATCTGCGGGCGCTGTTCTCGGAGCTAGGGGTCGAGCCCGATCTCGACGAGGTGCTCGCGATGCGAAGCGAGCGGGCGAAGCGGACGCTCGTCCCGAGGCCGGACGCGCTGCCGACGCTGGAGGAGCTGCGACGCCGCGGTTACCTGCTCGGGATGATCAGCGTCTGCACCGATGACGTCCCACAGGTCTGGGGAGAGACGCCGCTGGGCCGGGAGTTCGACGCGGCGGTCTTCTCCTGCGACGTCGGCGTGTCCAAGCCCGATCCGCGGATCTACGAGATCGCGTGTGAGCGGCTCGGAGTCGAGGCGGGCGACTGCCTCTTCGTCGGCGACGGCGCAAACGACGAGCTACCGGGCGCCGAGCGTGTCGGGATGACCGCGATTCAGTTGCGCCCGCCGGGCGAAGAGCTCACCGATAGCGGCAAGGCCTGGACCGGGGCTTCAGTCGAGCACCTCCGCGACGTGCTCGAGTGCGCCTAGATGATTGATTCCAAATTGGCGGCGGGCTGCGAGGAGGCAGCACGAAGGCCGCCGAAGTCAGGCGTTGCTATAGCAACGTCGACCCGGAGGCCACGATGCACGCCCAACTCGACGACCTTCTCACGGCAACTTACGTGTTGGTCGACGACTTCCTCCCCAAGCGCAGAGGCCCCGGCCGGCCGCCGCGGATCACGGACGCCGAGCTCATCACGCTGGCGATCGCCCAAGTCTTCATGGGACTGCCGAACGACCGCCAGTTTCTGGCGCTCGCCGGCTACCGGCTCTCGCACCTGTTCGCCTACCTGCCACGTCAGTCGGGC